>ENA-ORKV01000054-ORKV01000054.1-human-gut-metagenome-genome-assembly--contig:-NODE-54-length-143506-cov-5.677520_pt1 | contig 143506 bp, 138 predicted proteins | sample MGYA00243058_ERZ508805 | MGnify/ENA primary metagenome ERZ508805 (study PRJEB26277, sample SAMN04329770) | human gut metagenome | biome: human-associated habitat | host: Homo sapiens | place: USA...
GTAAGCATATCTGTTGTATATGTTGTAACCTTAACCTCCGTAGAACTTCCTGTTCCCCCTTGTGCTTTAAAGTATGCGAATGTAGCACCAACTACCAAAGCAATTAATGTAACTACTGCAATTATGCTTAAAATTAAAGCTTGTTTTTTATTATTATTCATAAATTAATCACTTCCCTTTACTTATTATGAATACTTTATGTTAAAATTATAACATCAAGCAAAGTTATATGCAATACCATTTTGGTACTATTTTATAACTATTGTAAAATAAAGTAATTATTTATTTACTTCTTCTTTATATCTTAAATATGCTGTATCCCAAAGTTTATAATTTTTATCACCACGATGATCTACTAAAAGATTAGTATCTTTTAGAATATTACCTAAAACTTCAGATGCTTTTAAAGCTCCAAAGTAATTTAAGTGACCTCCCTCATCTTTAGTATCAGTTTTCCAATTTATATTTAAATCATATTTATTTAAATTTATAAAAGTAAAGTCTAATTCTTTACTTAATTCATTAAACTTTTTATCTCTTTGATGATTCCATGAGTTTTGTGAAGGAAAACCTATTATTATAAGTTTAGTATTATATTCTTTAGCCAAATCCACAAACTTTTTTAAATATTCTAGATTGCTTTCAATCATAACATATTCTTTATCATTTTCTTTCATATAATCTAAAAACTGACCAGACTTAATAGTTTTATTTAACTTATATCCCTTTTGAATACTCATTATACCATAATCAGAAAATAATACATTTTTCCAATTATTATGATAATTTAAAAGAGGCATAGCTTTTTTTAAAGCCATTTCATATTTTACATACCACTTTCTTTTTCTAGTATTTCTAAAAAACATATTTCCACCAAGTATTGCCACCTTTGGTTTTTGACTTTCCATAGCAACCTTATAATAGTCATAAGCATCCGGAAGTATAAAAGCAGCCTCAGCACAATCAAAGACAGTATAACCATACTTTCCGTATATTTCCATAGGTATAACAGATGAATAAACAAGACTGTCACCAACAATAATAGCATCAACAGAGTTTTTAGCTTCACCAAGTATTTCATACTCACTTGTTTTAATCAAGCCAAATTCTTTAATGTTTTCTTTAGGTAAAAGTAAATATGAAAAACCATAATATAGAAAAATAAATATTGCTATAAAAATAATACTTTTAAATAAATTTTTCATTTTACCTCCTTAAAAGTCTGCATATATTGGATCAACCGGAGCATATCCAGGACCAAAAGCACCAAAAATAATAATTGAGAATATTAATAAATAATAAATAACCCATCTAAAAAATATGTTTTTACTTGCTAGTTTTTCTCTTACAGAAATACCTTTTTCTCTTAAAATACTTATTACAAGTATAGCTATTAAAGCTAGTATAAGAATAAATAAATCAGGTACATCAAGCCCTAGACTTGAAATTTCCCACGAACTAACTTTATAACTTGTAAATATTTTTTTAATCATTATAAAGGCACTACCTACAGTTTCTGCCCTAAAGATTAATTCTCCCAAAATAACTAAAAATACTGTTTTAATTATTTGTAACCCTTTAAGTACTTTACTGTTTTGGATATTCAATTTAGTATATAACTTATTAAGTGGGGTTCTTGTAATATTACCAATTGAAATCATAACAAAATGATATAAACCAAATAAAATATAAGTCCAACCTGCACCATGCCATAAACCATTTAAAAACCATACAACTAAAAGCGCAACTGTACCACTTAATAAAGGTCCATAATGATTACCAAGTAACTTTCTTAAGCTATTAGTCATTTTCTTCATTGGTTTAGAGAGTGATATCGGATAATATATATAATCTTTAAACCATGTTCCTAAACTAATATGCCATCTTGTCCAAAATTCAGATATATTTTTACTAAAAAATGGTTGCTTAAAGTTTTCAGGAACATTTATATTAAAGATATTTCCAATACCACATACAACATCCATAGCACCAGAAAAATCCATATAAAGCATAATGGTGTATGATAAAGCACCTAAGAATATAACTGGACCAGAGTATTCCATATAGCCACTAAATACTGTTTTAACAAGAATATTAAGTCTATCTGCTATAACTATTTTCTTAAATAATCCCCATAATATTCTTTGTAAACCAAAACATAAATTTTGATATGTTATTTTATTTCCTTCAAATAAATTTTCTGCAGTATCACTATATCTTGTAATAGGTCCTTCCATAATACTTGGAAAGAAAGACATAAAAAGTGCTACTCTAAAGAAATTCTTATCAGCTTCTATTTTACCATTATAAACATCAAAAAGATATGATAAAGCTTGTAATGTATAAAAAGATATTCCAATCGGAGCAATTAATCTAAGTATACTAAACTCATAACCAGCATTAAATAAATTAAGTAATAAATTAATATTAATTGTAAAGAACTTTAAGTATTTAAATACAAATAAGAAAAATACATTAATTAATAAACAAAGTATTAAAACTAATCTTTTTTGTCTTTTATATTTTTCTTTAATAATCTTTTTATCATCACTATTACAACTACTTAATTCAATATTTTTCTTATCATCTATCTTTTTCATCCTAAGCGTGCTTAAATAAATAGTTATTATTGTAATTACAATAAATAAAACTCTCCATCCACTTAACAAATAAAAAAATAACAAACTAGATAATAATAAGACATACGGTCTTACTTTCTTTGGAAACAAATTATAAAATAATATTACAATCAAAAAGAAATAATTATAATATTTACTTAACACACTATGCATAATACTACTCCTTCAAACATATTTGTATTATATCAAATCTCTAATAAAAAGTCATTAAATATATTTATCTTTTAAAAGTTTTAAAATATACATCTTTTAATCTATCACTAGAAACATGAGTATAAATACCCGTTGTGCTTAAATTAGCATGACCAAGAAGTTCTTGAACAGTTCTAATATCTGCACCATTATTAAGTAAGTGAGTTGCAAATGTATGTCTAAGAGTATGAGGTGTAACATGAGTCTTAATAGAAATATGTTTCATAATATCTCTAACAATATATTCAACTTCTTCTATAGTTAATTTTTCTCCCCTTTTATTTGTAAATAAATATCCTTTTTTATCTTTATTTTTTAGATAATCTTCCAAATACTTACTTGCATAGTCACCATAATATACAATTCTTTCCTTACTTCCCTTACCCATTACTTTAATAGTTTTACTACTAAAATCAATATCACTTATTTTAATATTTACCATTTCCCCAACCCGACAACCGGTTGAATAAAACATTTCAATTAATAATCTTCTTTCTAATCCTTCATCTGTTTTAGTATCAATAGATGCAAGTAATTCTTCTATTTCAGTATAATTCAAATAATTAGGAAGTTTCTTTTCCAATTTAGGATTTTTTACATTTAAAAATATATTACTTTTAACAAATCCTTTTTCAAGTAAATAATTATAAAATGTTCTAAGAGCACTTATTCTTCTAGATATAGTAGTATTTTTCAAATTACATGTATCCAAATATTTAAGATATCCTCTTACATGAATATTCTTTATATTTAAAAAATCAATATTACTTTTATCAACATATTTAAAAAAATCAGTTAAATCTAACTGATAATTTTTAATAGTATAATCTGAATAATTTAATTCTTTTTTTAAAAAATATAAAAAATTATCTATTTCTTTCATCATTAATATCTCTTTCAAGTAATATTTTTTTTAGTTCATCAAATTGTCTTTTTAATTCAGCAATTCTTCGATTATCACAAAGTATATCACTTCTACATTCTGTTATTTCTTGATAATGAACCCCAGGTGTATTAATTCTTTCTTCAGTATCTCTAATATCTTTCATGAGTTCTACTATTTCTTTATTTATATTATTTAACTCATTTCCTATAAGAAATGTAAAATCTGCATCGGTAATAGGATTCATTAAAGTTACTTCTTCATCAGTTAATCCTTCAGTTTCTTCTGGATGACTACTACGATATTCTTCAACTAAATTTTTTTGATATTGTTGTTTTTTTTCTTCTAAAGTCATATTATTCCGCCTTTTCTATACGTATATAACCCTTTAATTCTTTTTCTAAATTATTATTTTGATTTTCACTTAAATTAACATAAGTAACTTTAGCATTCCATCTTTCTGTAAGTTCAGTATCTGTGGTTATTTCTCTATTTTTAGTTATATAATATTTACCAGTTGTGGTAGTTATATCAAAGCCTTTAATAGTATTACCTTTACCATCAACTACACTTACATAATTTAAACCTTCAATACTAGTTACTTCATTTCCATTATAATCTTTAACTTCAAGTATTAATTCAGGTTTTTCTGAAGGTGTTGAATAAGTTAAAGTATTGCTTTCAATATTTAAAAGCAAATTATATTTAACACTTGCAGCTATATCACCTTCACTATGTCTTAAATATACTCTTGCAAATGTTTCTGATGATAAGTTTCCCATCCCTTCCATAAAATTATCAGTATCAGGATAAATACTTATAGGATTACCAGCATCAAAAAGCATATAGTTAAGTGTTGCAGTTTGTGCTTCTAATTTAGGTGATACACGAGCCACCCTAATTATTGTAAAGTATGCATATGTTGCACCAGTTACTAAACTAAGTAGCGCCACAACATATAACACTAAAATAATATTTCTTGTTTTCTTATTCATTATATCACCTTTCTATTCACATTTTCTTGTTGATAACTTTTGCATCGGCGGCGCGGGGCGGATACTCCCGCCAGCCGCGCTAACCTAAGTTTATCATACTACCAAAGTTATTGGCGAATCTTTAGTTCCAGATCCTCCAGCATAGGCTACTGAAGACTTTAGATACAAGACTGGACGGATGCCATAACCCTGTGTCATAGTAAGATTTCCTACACGGCCATTATAGCTCAAAACGAACGCAGCATCCCAAGAAGAAATAGGCGTCATAAGCCATTCATGAAATCCCATATACATCCAATTGACTGATATTATTGATGAACCACTATAAGAACTCAAGTTTATTGTCCATGCACTTGGTTCTGCTGCAAATCCATAATCTGATGCATAAATTAATCCTATTTTTGATGTTCCATCACTTGGTCCATATGTTTTTGAGGCACTTGTTATCTCAGCGGTATACATTGCACTTGGAGTCACATTATATGTTGTATGTCCACTTACCTTCCATGTTGTATCCTCAATTAAATTTGACCAAGTTGTACCTATATTATTTAAATAATTTTTATTTAAATTTGTTTTATTAAATAGACTTGTACTCCATGTATTTGAAGCAGAATTGTTTGCTTTATAATTCCAATAATATTTATCAACTGTTTCTAAACTTCCTTTATAAAATGATGCATCTGGTGTTGCTGTACCATAATAATCTCCATCTGTTCCTAATAATGCACTTGTCGCATAATCATATTTAATTAATTTTACATTATTTCCAAACACTCCGATTATTCTATATAAATTATCTGCTGGGCATGGACTTTGTGTAGCTCCAAAACATACAAAGTTATTTACATTTTCACTTGCTCCGGCATATCTATATGAGTTATCATTTGCATCTATTACTGTTCCATCTTCTGATGTTATTGTTCCATTATGATAATATAATGCATCATCTATATCATTCATTGACATAATGCATGAACTCAATGTTTGTCCACTATTGCATATATTTGCAACAGTTATCTTTTCCTTTTGTATCATTACCTTTGCACTCATACTTTTTCCAGCATTTGCATTTTGACTTGCATCATAGTTAACAAATGTTACTTTAATATTCCATCTTTCTTCTTTACTTGATGTTGTTGTTATTTCTCTATTATTAAATAGAGTTATAAGTCCGTTTTTATTGGTTATATCATAACCTGAAACTTGAGTACCTTTTGCATCAGTTACTGATGTATGAGTAAGACCTGTTATATCAGTTACTTCTGTTCCACCACTATCAGTTACTGTCATTATTATTTCTGGTGTACTTTCATTTATTGAATATGTAAATGTATTATTTTCTATATTTAAGTATAAATAATAATGTTCTGTTGCAGTATTTGTCTTATTATTTGCTGTTAATGTTGCACTTGCATATGTACTTCCAGTAATGTTTCCTTTTCCACTTGCAAAATTATCTTGATCTAAATTAAGTGATATTTGACTACCTGTTGAAAATGTAAAAGTATCCACAGTATAAGATTTAACAACTACATCTGCAGATTTACCTTCACCAACTTGAGCTTGAAAATATGCAAAAGTAGCCCCTACTACTAAAGCCACTAACGCAAGTAAAGCTATAACACTTAGAATAATTGGTTTCTTCTTTTCCATACAAAACCTACTCCTTTATCATAAATTAATTATATAATAATTTAACATTTTATTCAATTGTTTTTTATTTATTTTTAAAATAATATTGCCAAAGATATAATTTTAATGTAAAATTAATATAGAGAGAAGGTATAAAAATGGCAAATGATATTAATGATTTAGATTATACAGTTGATGTTTTATTTAATATGGATGGCACAAAAAAATATGACAGAATTGATAGTGTCGTAAGAAAAAGTACTAATTGTACCCCAACTAGAAATACAAGAAGAAAAAAACAAAAACCAAAAGGAATAAATGAACTAGCCAAAAAAGCAATTATATTTGTAACACTTGGAGCAGGACTTATAGTTGGAGCAAACGCAGTAAAAGATGCATCAACAACATTTACCAAAACTCAAGAAGTAAGAAAAACAATTGGTAGTGTAGTTATGGATAACACAGGATACTATGGATATAATCCAAACGAAGAAAGACCATACTGGGATTACAACACTTACAATATGGCTGAAGACATATTAGATAAAAATAAAGAATATGATATTGATACTAGAATATATGGATGCTACAGTAATCTAAATGAATACAAAAAAACTGAATTTATGGATGAAATATTTAGAAATATGAGCAGATTAATTGGTGATTCTCCAGAAAAATATACAGAAGAAGAAATCAAAGCTTGTTTACATAGTTCATTTGATGAATATCTAGAAAGTAAAAATATAACTTTAGAAAATTATAATAAATTAATGGAAAAAGTTATAAAAGCTTATGTTAAAGAAGATAAATCACAAGAAGAAATTAATAATTTACTTGGAGAATTAAATGGAGGTTCAAGATGAATGAAAACATTGAAGTAGTAACACTTGAAGATGGCAAAGATTATATGGTTACTGCAGAATTAGAAATTAATAATATAAAATATTTATTTTTGACAAATGAAGACGATGTTGCAGATTTCTGTTTAAGAAAAATAAATACAATTAATAATAATGAATATCTAGTTGGTTTAAATGATAAAGAAGAAGTAATAAAAGTATTACAAGAATTTACAAACAAATTTAAAAATGAATAAAGCAAACTCGCTTTATTCATTTTTTTAATATTGTCTTCCAATATATAATCTTGTTTTAGCTTCCTTACCGCATACAGTACATGGACCAGTAATCTTTTCATTTTCGATTAAGCATCTAGACTTAATACCAAACTCATCTTTAATTTTATTTTCACATTCTACGTTACCACACCAATTGATTTTAATAAATCCACCATCTTTAGTTGTAGCTAATGTTTTTAATTCATCATAAGTTTTAGCATCATAAATCATACTATCACGTCTAGCTTTAGCTCTTTCAAACATATCTTTTTGAATAACTAGAAGAAGTTCATTTAACTTAGGAACTACATCTTCAAAAGTAACTTGTACTTTTTCTAAAGTATCTCTTCTAACTAGTGTAACTAGATTATTTTCTAAATCTCTCTTACCTAGTTCTATTCTAACTGGATATCCTTTTACTTCAGCTTCAGCAAATTTAAATCCTGGTGTTTTATCTCTTTCATCAACTTTAAATGTAATATTATTATTTTTAAGACTAGACTTTAATTCTTCAAGTTTTTCTGAAACATCACCGATAGGAATAATAATTGTTTTAAATGGTGCAATTTTAGGTGGAAGAACAAGTCCATGATCATCACCATGAGTCATTATAATAGCACCAATCATTCTAGTTGTAACTCCCCAACTAGTTTGATATGGAGTTTTTTGAGTATTATCTTTATCAGTAAATTTAATACCAAAAGCTTTAGCAAAATGATTACCAAAATAATGACTTGTACCATTTTGAAGAGCATAACCATTATACATCATAGCTTCTAAAGTATAAGTTTCTTCAGCACCAGCAAATTTTTCTTTTTCAGTCTTCTTACCTGTTATAACTGGAAGTGATAAATAATCTTCTTGAAATGTTTTATAAACATTAAACATTCTAAGAGTTTCTTCTCTAGCTTCTTCAGCTGTCGCATGCATTGTATGACCTTCTTGCCACAGTATTTCTCTACTTCTAAGAAATGGTCTAGTAGTCTTTTCCCATCTTACAATCGTACACCATTGATTATAAAGAATTGGTAAATCTCTATAAGTATTTATTATCTTTTTATAATGATCACAAAATAATACTTCACTAGTTGGTCTTACACACATTCTTTCTTCAAGTTTTTCTTTACCACCATAAGTAACCCAAGCAACTTCCGGTGCAAATCCTTCAACATGTTCTTTTTCAATATTTAAAAGTGACTCAGGAATAAACATAGGCATTTGGACATTTTCATGACCTGTTTCTTTAAACATTCTATCAAGCACTTTTTGCATTTCTTCCCAGATAGCATAACCAAGTGGTCTTATAATCATACTACCCTTTACACTTGAATAATCTACTAAATCAGCTTTTTTACATACATCTGTATACCATTTAGCAAAATCTACATCTCTATTCGTTATATCTTTTACTTCCATAACCTCACCTATTCTGCTTTAAACTCTTTTAATTCATTATCTTCAGTTAAAATTTTATTTACTTTTTGTGTAGCATCATTTAATTTTTCACCACAATACTTAGCTAATTTCATAGCTTCAGTATATTTATTAATAGCATCATCTAAATTAACATTGCCACTTTCTAATTCTTTAACTATAGTTTCAAGTTCTTGAAGTGAACTTTCAAAATTTTTATTTTCTTCCATATTCGTTCTTCCTTTCTTTTTTATTATATCATTTATTTTAATAATTTACTATTGCTAGTTATTTTATTTTTATTTTTCTTTTCTAATACTTTTAAACTCTTTTCTGGAGTTGGATAATCTTCTAGCATTGTGCCTCCAAGTTCTTTTATAGTATTTCTTATTTTTTTACCTACTTCAAAATGCACATCATTTGCATTTACTTCTCCTTTAACATTATCTCTTTTTAATTTTTGTTCTGTTTGAGAAATTCTAAAAAGATTTGCTATTAATTCATCACTACCCATATTATCTAAAATATCTTCTCTATATCTTAATCCTTTTCTTTTGGCAATATCATTAGCGGTTTAACCATTATATAATCCTTTATAACCAGCATTATGAAATTTATCAAAGTTCTTTACTCCAGCATCTTTTGCAGCTTGATTCAAAGAATAATTACCTTTTTTAGTTAAATTTCTTTGATAAAATCTCTTTTCATCTTCAGTTAAACTAGAATATTCTCTTTCAGAAATTTCTTGTTTTCTAGTTTGAACTGCAAAGTATGTTTGCCCAAAAGCTACTGACTTTTTTCTAGGATTAGCATTTTGTACTATTAAATAACAAGCATACCTAGATAAACGATAATCAGTAGTTTCTCTTTTTGTCTTTGATCCAATGTCAACCATTTTCCTGAACTCAGGAAAATGGTCACTTACTTTATTATTACTAGTTTCACAAGCAATCATTGCACTTTTTATAACTTTATGAAAATTTTCCCATTTACTATATTCAAGTAAAGGCATTAACTCTCTTGCTTCCCAATATTAATTACCATTATCATCAATATGTTTTATATTTTCAAAAATACTATTATTTAATATTAATTCATTCATATCTTTATTCCCCCTAAATGTGACCATTTTGCCAGCACCGGCAAAATGGTATAACCACACTATTTTTCTACAACTTTAGCTTTAATAGCTCCTTCATGTAACTTAACACTAATAATATCATCAATACTCACATCATTACTAGATTTAATTACTTTATCATTAATTGTTGTAAGTGAATAACCTTTCTCTAAAATACCTAAAGGATTAACAAGTTTTAAAGTATTAATAAGTAAATTATATTCATTTTTCTTCTTATCAATTAAACTCATTGGATTTTGAAGTGCAACAGACATTTTAACTTTATTAAGTTTTACTTCATTATTTTGAATTATTACTTTAATATCTTTATTTAAATTATCAATTAAAGTATCTAATTTTTGTTCTTTCATTTCATACATTGTCATTGGATTTTTTAAAATAAAACTATTTTTTAAACTTCTCCATTTAATAAATTTAGTATTAACCATATTTTTTATATTCTTATTAAGTCTGATCTTATAATTATTAAGTAAAGTATTAATATCTAAAACAGTTGGCACTGCCATTTCTGCTGCTCCGGTCGGAGTTGGAGCCCTCAAATCTGCCACAAAGTCCGCAATTGTCCAGTCAATTTCATGACCAACAGCACTTATAATCGGAGTTTTACATTCATAAATAGCATGAGCAACAATTTCTTCATTAAAGGCCCATAAGTCTTCAATTGAACCTCCACCACGACCAACAATAATCGTATCAACACCAAATTCATCAGCTCTTTTAATTTGTCTTACAATATCTGGGGCTGCATCTTTGCCTTGAACTAAACAAGGAAAGAGAATCGCTTCACAAACTGGATATCTTCTTCTTATTGTACTCATGATATCCCTTACAGCTGCACCAGTTGAAGCTGTAATAACTCCAATTTTTTCTGGAAACTTTGGTATAGCTTTTTTATGTAGTGCATCAAACAAACCTTCTGATGCTAATTTTTTCTTTAATTTTTCATACTCAACATACAAAGCACCAAGACCATCAGGTTCCATCTTTTCAATATAAATTTGATAAGACCCTTGTGCTGGATATGCACTAATTCTTCCCTCTACTAAAACATTCATCCCATCTTCTGGTGTAAATGTAAGTTTAACTGCACTACTTTGAAACATTACAGCACTAAGTCTTGATGTATCATCTTTTAAAGTAAAATAAAGATGTCCTCTTGTATGATTTTTAAAATTACTAATTTCTCCTTTTAAATACACTTTATTTAAGAAAATATTATCATCTAAAATATTTTTTATATAATTATTTAAATCACTTATTTTAATGTATTCTTTGTCCATTTATAAGTCCCCTTTCTATAAGTATTTTTGTTATACATTCATAATTAACTTTATATAAATCTAAATCTTCATTTATCTCATCAAAGCCTAAAACATCATTATATTCATAATGAACTTCTAATAAAGCCTCTTCTATAACATCTGGTGTTAATTTATAATAAATATCCAAAACTAAAGGATATTGCTCATTTCCTAAAGTAGCAATAAAATATTCAAACATTTCCAAATTAGATTTCATATTATCTGGCATATCATCAAAAGCTAAATCTAAATCAGTATATTTATCTAACTTATCTTCAGAACTAAATTTAGCTTTTAAAAACAAATCATAAAAACCATTTAGAATCATCTCATTATCTAAAATATAAAAATCCTTTTTCTTCCCCTTACTAAGCACACCAAAATTAAACATATATCTATCATCAAACATTAAAATACTATCAAATATAAATATTCTAATAAGTTGTTCCATTAATTTTTTTGACGATTCTGCATATGTTTGTTCTAACATAATCCATATATCATATAAATTAAGACTAGTTATCCCCATATTTCCAGCATCTTTATAAACACCATCATTATTTAAGTCATAACTCAAGTAATAATATTCATTATTTACCAAAACAATTTTATCAGAAGTAGTATTAATACCACAAATATTTGCTAATTTATCACCAACAAGTTCATGTCCTTCATCTTCAACAATTTTAAAATAATATCTCTTTCCATTTAAAAATACAAAACATGGTGCAGAATATACATATTTTTCTAAAGTTTTACTTATATTCATATTATTCTTTCATAAACTTATCTAAAACAGCATTTATAATTTTTCTAACAGCATCATCACAATATTTTTTAGAAAGTTCTACAGCTTCATTAATAATAACAACCTCTGGTGTATCAGTAAACTTAAGTTCATATAAACCCATTCTAAGTATTGCTGCTCCAGTTTTATCAATTCTATCTATAGTCCATCCATCAATATATTTATTAGCTATTTCATCTAAAGTATTTTTATAAGTTGTAACACCATAAACAATATCTTTAACAAATTCATTATCGACTTCCAAATTTGCTTTAATTACTTCATCAATTTCAAACGGGACTTTTCTATCTTCATAAATATCAATTTGATATAAAATAATCATTGCTATATTTCTTAATTCACTTCTAGTTTTTGTCATAACTACCGCCTCTTTATAGATTATAACAAATTTTCATTTAAATTCATAGTATTTCTGAAAAGAATGCAACATTTTTTGTCACATTCTTTCTTTATTTTACTTGAAATTATTATCTATTTTTAGATTTGCTTCAATTATTAACTGATTACCTTTTTTTATCTGGTCACAAGTTGTTAAAATTAATTGATTTTCTTTATTCTTAATCTTTATCTTACCATTTTTCTTTTCACTTTTAATATTTACAATTTCATATTTTAAAATTTTATCTTTAAACTTAAGATATAATTCATCATACTTTTTTAAATACTTTAAATCATTAAAATATGCAAGATTACCTGAACCAGAATGAGCTGCTAAAACATAAGTATTTTCAATATTTGAATTTATCAAAGTAACATTTTTATCAACATTATTAAACTCGTTATGAATATCATAAAAACCATAAGTAATATTTAAGCTAGGTATTATAAGATAACCATAATAATTATTTTTTTCTAAAGAAACATCATCTTCAATTTTTTCTTTTTGACATCCCATTAATAAAAGTAACAAAAACACTAACAATATTTTTTTCATTAAAAATAATACTTTTTCTTAAAATAGATAATATTATATTCACTTACCTCAGTATTAGGTACATCTATTAATATTTCTTCTTCATTAGAAATATCTTTATTACCTTTTTCATTGTCGTAAGTATTGTCTTCTTTAATAGTATTTTCATTATTCAAATCATCATTGTTGGAATCTTTTTCTTCCTCTGAATTCTTTTTAATTTCAGAGTTTTCTTCTTTACTTGAACTGTTTGAATCATTATTATTCAAGTTTTCATTTTTTTCTGAATCTTTCTTATCGTTAGCATTTTCTTCATTATTTGGATTATTAATAACCTCATCTTTCTTATCATATTTATAAAATATACCTTCCCCGAATATATAAAGATAGTTACTACTATCAGAAAAATCACATATTTCTCCATTAATTTCAATCTTTTCAGGATATGCTGGATTATTAAAATAATATAATTTTCCTTTTCTAGTTACATTATCTATTTTCAAATCTTCTTCACTAAATATTCCATCTATAAAATATCTTGATACATTTACGAGTCTATCCATTTTAACAATTTCACTAGTAACCCTACCAGTCTTATTATCTTTGATAAAGTATTTTCCAGCAGGTAAAACTACTTCACAGCTACTTTCACTTTTACAAATACTAACTTCATTAAAGTTTTCATCATAAATAGTTATATCAGTATCACTATCTACACTTTCAATATATTTACCATAACCACGATATATTGTCTTAAAAGTAACATTCATATTTTTTACTTGTCTATTAAAATCTATTATTTTACTTTCATCTTTTAGAATAATATCATCCATTTTTTCATAAGCGCTATTACTAGTGGTTTCCACAATTCTAATATTTAAGCCCTTATTATAATAATATATTTTATTATCTTTATTTAGAAATACTCTTTCTATAAAAGTATTTGTATCATTATTATAAACTTCAATAGTTAAATTAGAATATGTCATATCAATTTCAAACCTTACAAAGTTTTTATCATTCACCTCCTTTTCTGCTCCATAGCAATTAGCTACACCGATTAGCATTAAAGCTAAAAATACTGCAATTTTTTTCATAAAATTTCATCTCCTCGAGAAATAATCTAACACTAAAATATCTAAAAGTACATAGGAAATTTTGACAAAAAAAGAAGGATTTTAATCCTTCATGTCGACTTTTGTCAAAATATATACTATTTGCTTTTCTTTTTAGTATTTTTGTTGATTAATCTTACCTTTACACCTTTATATAAAGCAAATTGTTTTTTAACGCCTTCAGGTAAATTTTTCTTAAATGTTTTCATAAACGCACCTCGCTTCTTTTCTTATAGATTATACCATATTACCTATTAAAATATCAATAAATTTTGTTTAACTCTATTTATATTTATACTTTTTATATATACTTTCAAACACTTTTATGCCATCCATAGCACTTGTTGTAATACCACCAGCATATCCAGCTCCTTCACCACATGGATAAATACCTTTAACATTTGAATTATAATCTTCATCACGGACAATACGAACAGGACTACTAGTTCTAGCCTCTGGTGCTGCAATAACTGAAGCATCACCATTAAAACCATTTATTTTATTATTAAAATAATCTATTCCTTCTTTTAAGCTTTCATTTAAATACGCAGGAAAAATATCATTTATATTTGCTAAATGGGTTTTACCTTTAAAAGCATCTATATCAATATTTTCTGAAATAGTATTATTTTTATAATCAATATATCTTTGAATAGGAATTACGCCATTTCCAAAATTATATGCTTTTTGTTCTAAATCTTCTTGAAAACTTATTCCATCTAAAGGATTACTACCATAGTCTTCAGGTGATACAGTTACAACGATGGCACTATTAGCAAAACCCGAATCTCTTTTATAATTACTCATCCCATTTACACAAATACCATTTAAAGTACTTCTACTATTTACAACATAACCACCTGGACACATACAGAAACTATAAACACCACGACCACTTTTACTTTTATATGTAAGTTTATATGATGCTGATGGCAAAAATGAATAATTTATTGGATACTGATTTTTATTAATTATTTCTTGAGGATGAATTATTCTAATTCCAACTGCAAAAGGTTTAGCTTCCATATAAATTTTTTTACTACTTAACATTTTAAAAGTATCACGAGCTGAGTGACCAATAGCTAAAACTAATACATCAGTTTCATAGTACTTTTCACTAACTTTAATAGATTTTATTTTACCATTTTCTATTACAATATCTTCCATACAAGAATTATAATGAATTTCAGCACCCATAGCTATTATTTTTTCTCTTAAATTTATAACTACTTTTCTTAAAATGTCAGTACCAATATGTGGTTTACTATCATAAAGTATTTCTTCCGGAGCTCCGCACTCTACAAAAATCTTAAATACTTCACGCATTCTACCAGCTTTATCTTTAACTAAAGTATTAAGTTTACCATCACTAAATGTACCTGCTCCACCTTCACCAAACTGAACATTACTATTAATAACAAAATTATTATTTTGCCATAAGTCTTCGACTGTTTTAACTCTTTGTTCTATTTTTTCACCACGTTCAAAAAGAACTGGCTTATATCCGTTTTTAGCAAGAAAAAAGGTGCAAAACAAACCTGCTGGGCCGGCCCCAATAACAATAGGCCTTTTATTTAATGTTTCTTTTCCTATCTCAGGGAGCACATATTCTTCATTTTCCACTTTAATTATGTTTTCTTTCAAAAAAATATTTTCATTATCTATTTCAACATCTAAATCAAATACATAAGAAAACATATGCTTACTTCGAGCATCAATCGCCTTTTTATGAATAATTACTTTTTTTAAGTTTTCTTTATTTACCTTTAACTTCTTACTTGCCAGTTCATAAATATCAATATTTTCTTTAATTTCAGTTTTAATATTTTTAATTCTAATCATGATTATCACCTGCGACTAGTCCTGTTATAAAACTTATAGTTAAGTTATACCCTCCACAATCACCATCTAAATCAAGTATTTCTCCAGCAAAATAAAGATTTTTAACAAGCTTAGATTCCATTGTTTCTAAATTTATTTCTTCTAAAGATACACCACCACTAGTAACTTGAGCATCCAAATATCCTTTAGTGTCCTCAATAGAAACTTTAAAATTAGTTAAAGTATCAATAAATTTATTCTTTTCATCTATTTTTAATTCACACCATTTTTTATCTCTAATTTTTAAATATTTAAGAAACAAATTAGTTAATTTATAATCTAAAAATCCATCACATATATTTGTTAGATATTTATCTTTATTTTCTTCCATGTATTTACTTAAATCATCTGTCCATGGACAAAAATTAATTCTTACTTCACATGATTTTTCTTCATTTAAAGCAAGTCTTATATCACGACTTAAATTGAAAATACAAATACCACTTAAACCAAAACTAGTAAGTTGTAGTTCTCCATGTTCTTCTTTTATTTTTCTTCCAACAATATAACTTGAAACATTTACTTCACATCTTGTGCCAGACCATTCTTTTTCTAAACCAGTATTTGTTTCTAGTGCCATTAAAGATGGATTTAAATTAGTTACTTTATGACCAAAAGCTTTAGCTAAATGAAAGCCTTCACCAGTACTTCCAGTCTTCGGATAACTAAGACCCCCGGTTGTAATAATTACTTTATCAAAAACTTCACCATTAATAATAAACTTATTATCTTTTCTTTTTATATTCTCTACATAAGTATTAAATCTAAAATCTACATCTAAAGAATTCTTCAAACAAGATAAAACACTAGATGTTTTTTCACTATATGGATAAAGATAACCATTTTTATCTTTTAGAACTAACCCTATTTCTTTGAAAAAGTTATTTACTTTATCAAAATTTTTATCATTTATTATCTTTTTTATAAGTTCTTTGTTACTTGAATGATACTTACTTAAATCATTATTAACATTTCCTATATTACATCTTCCACTTCCAGTTAAAAGAAGTTTTTTACCAGCATCATTATTTCCATCAAATACCACAATATCATTTTCTTTTGAGGCTTTTTTAGCTGCTGCTAAACCTGCTGGTCCTGCCCCAATAATTGCTATCCTCATGCCATCACCTCTATTTCTTTTACTTTGTTATCTAATATTGAATATAAATATAAGTAAACTTTTTTATCACTTATACTCTTTACATAATCATAATATACTCTTAATTGTTTAATATAGTTTTCATCATCTATATTTTTAAGCTTGTAATCTACAATAAATATTTTATCACTATACTCAAGCATTAAATCTATAATACCATGATATTTAATATCATCCTTTTCAAACATAAACTCTAGTTCTTGATAAATTTCTGCATCTTTAAAATCAAAATTTTCTAATAATTTATTTATATATTTATTATCAGTTTTGACATTTTTAAAATCAGTTAATTCAAATATTTCATGCATTTGGGTACCAAATTCTAAAGTTTTAGCTTCTTCTTTAGTTAAAATATTCTTTATTGTTTTAGATGCATGTCTCTTTTCAACTTCTTCGAATAAAACTTCATCATCATATATTATCATTTCTTCTTTTGAACTTTCTAAATTTCTACTTATTGCTTTACTAAATTCATACTCTTTAGATAAACCAATATTATTTAAATTAATACTAGTTACATATTTTGCTATATTACCATATATACTTTCTAAAAAATTATAAAATGATCTAAAAGCTAAACCTTCCAGAAAATCTACTTCTTCGCAATGTCTAGTTTTATCAATCACTTCAGGCATTACCATAATAATCTTTTCTTTAGCTCTTGTTAGTGCTACATAAAATAGTCTTATTTTTTCTGCTACTTCATTTAAGTAATATTCATTTTTAACAAGCTGTTTAATAAATACTTCACCAATACCATCTTTATAATATGGGGTTATAATTCCATACTTATTATCAAACATAAATTTATTTTTTAAATCACTTAAATTAAATGTTTTAGGAAAACCAGTAAAATAACATATTGGAAATTCAAGTCCTTTTGATTTATGAATATTCATCATTTTAACAGATACACTACTTGATTTAGCTTCTTTATATTTAATTTCACTACCGGAAGCTGCTAAGTCTTCAAGATACTTACTAAAGTCTTCACTTGTAAAACCTAAACTTTCCACATTTTCAGCTAACTCTAACAAATAATTCATTCTCTTTATGCCAGCATCAACATTACCCACTAAAATAAATTTTTCATAAAAATTAAACTCATCAATAATTCTCTTCAAAAGCATACTTGGTGTTAGTTCATCTAATACTTTACTTATTTCTTTACATATTCTAAATACATCACTTCTAAATATGCCATTATTTTCTAAATCATTAAATATTTCATCATCATTTAAGCCACCAACATAACTTCTAGCAACACTAGTAAAATAATATCTAAACTTTTTATCATAAACTTTATTTTTAATAGAAAAACATAAATTAATAATATTTTTAATAATATAAATATCATTTTCTTCCATTAAATTACTATCTTTATATATTTCCATTGGTATATTAAAGTATTCAAATACTTTCTTAAATAAATTCATTTTACTACCACGATCAAGTATAATACAAAAATCATTATAAGTAGCTTTTCTATTTTTTTCTAAATCAAAATCATATACTTCGTAAGCCTTATCAATTTTCTTCTTAATATCATTTGCAATTATAAAAGCTTCAATTTCATCATTTGAATACCTCTTATCACCATTATTATAAGTATAAATATCCATATAGTTATTGTTATTATTAGCACCAAGAGTAACATAAGCCTCATTACCAAATATCATAGCATGACTTTCTTTATAGTTTATACCCCCCAATTCTTTAGTCATGAGGCGAGCAAATATTTCATTAATATTAAAAAGAACTTCTTCTCTTGACCTAAAGTTTTTAAGTAAATCTATCTTTACACCGCCATCTTCCATACTATACTTATCATATTTATTTTTAAATATTAAAGGATTAGCATTTCTAAATCTATATATGGATTGTTTTATATCTCCGACCATATAAACATTATCATTTTCTAAATATTTAATAAATGTTTCTTGTAAATCACTTGTATCTTGATATTCATCAATCATTATTTCATTAAATTTATTTTTAAGTTCTTCTCTGATAATTTCATTTTCTTCGACTAGTTTAATAGCCATTTTAGCTATATCTGTAAATTCATAAGCATCAAATTCTTTCTTAAAAGCATTTATTTTAGCATCTAATTTATGAATAATTTCTATAATTATTTCAACATATTTTCTAGTACTTAAATAAGCACTTTTTAATTCTTCTTCACTATAAAATATTAAATCACTTAGTGTTTTAAATGTTTCTTGAATATTTTCTTTTAATGCTTTACCTTCTTCATCTAATTTAGTAAACTTTCCTAAAGTACAATCTTTATACTTATATAAATCATTAAAGTTATGCGGAGAAAAAAGATTAGAAACACTATCATATAATTTTTGATAAGATGAACTATCCATGTAGCTTTCTATTTCAAGTACCATATTTTCTAGGGACTCCGCCAAAGATTTAACATATTTAAAGTATTCATCAAAACATTTATTTACATATTCATCACTATAAAAGTTATTTACATAATTAGCTAAATAATCCTCTTTATCATATTTTAAATCAAGCAATCTATTAATACTTAAAACTGAATCCTTTATTAAGGCATCATCTCTATTAGTAAAATCTTCGATTAATTTTAAAAACCTTTCATCTTTTTCTTCATAAAACTCTTCGAATATTTCTTCTAAAAATTCTTTTCTTTTTAAATTAATAATTGATGCATCAATAATACTAATATCTTTACTCATGTTAAGAACATAATGATACTTTTTAACTAAATTTAAAGCAAATGCATCAAATGTAGTAATATATGCTTGATCTAAATATTCAAGTTGTTCTTTTAAACCAGCTTTTTTTATTTTTTTTCTAATTCTAGCAGCCATTTCCCCCGCAGCTTCATTAGTAAATGTTAACATTAAAATATTTCTAATATCTACGCCATCTTTAAGTTTTCTAATTACTCTTTCTGATAATACTGCAGTTTTACCAGAACCCGCACCAGCTGATACTATAATATTTTTTCCTTCTAAGTTAACAGCTTTGGCTTGTTCAGGAGTCAAATTCATCTTCTTCACCTCCGATTATCTCTTCATCATGTTTTGTTTTAAAACATATATCCTTAAATTTACAATAAGTACATGCTATATTTTTACCTCCAAGAACCTTGGGATTTATTTTAAAATTACCTTCCACAATATTTTTTATTACATCATCTATAATCTCATTTACTTTAATTATTAAATTATCCATCTCTTCATTAGATAACACTTTGCTACTGCTATAAAAAGAACCATCTTTTTTAAATCTTAAACCTTTTATCATCTTACTATCTTTATAATTACTATCAAGAAGACTCATTATAGTTTCATTACTATTTGTATAACCAGATAATCTTAAGTTATCTTTCTTTAAAGTTTCCAAAGACTTAAGCTTATCTCTATTTAAAACATTATTAAGTACTCTTTCTATATAAAAACCTGCAATAATAGAGTCTTTAAATCTATCACTTGTTTTAAGTAAATATAAATATATTGGAAGTTGCATATTAAGACCATATTCTAAATTATCAAGTTTTATATTCTTATCCCCAGTTTTATAATCTACTACGGCTATTACTTCTTTATCATTATATTTAGTGGTCATAACTTTATCTATAAAGCCTTTAAAGTTTACTCCTACTCCATTATACTCTTTTTCCACATTAAGTTCTGTTTCAAACAAATAATCATTTAAACTACTTGTTTTTCTTTGTTCTTTTAAATATTTAAGTAAAAAATCTATTTCTTTAGCAAGAATATGAATATAAAATAATTCTCTTTCTTTAAATTCAAAATCTAATTCTTTAATAAATAAACTTATCTCTTTTTCAATATCTATTTCTTTATTTATACCTATTTCTAATATATGATGAACTATTTGTCCAATTACAGTTTTAAAAGTCTCTTCAAAAACATTAAGATTTAATACTTTAGATAAATAATATCTAAAACTACATTCATTATAAGTTTCTAGACTTGTATATGAAAGAGTTACCCCTTCTTCAAGTTTTTCTTTAAGTAAAACGTTATCTATGCTAGTAAATTTATTATTATATTCTCTATATGGAATATTTAAATTATTTTGATATACTTTTAAATACTTACTTTCATCATTATATTTATATAAATTATCTAAATCCATAGCATACTCAAGTTCACTATATTTTTTGCTGAAAGACACTTTCTTATCTATATCTATTGTCTTTACCACTAAACCTAAATCTTCGATTAAACTTGATGGATATAAAGCTCCATTATCACCATGAATAGAATAACTTATACTTAAATTAGGAATATTATATATTAAATTTATAACATTATCTTTATTTAATTTATTTATTTCTAAAGATGTATCAAGTCCTAGTTTGGTCTTTATATTATCACTTAAAAAGTCATCATCTTTCTTTACTTTAGGATAACTACCTATATTAAAGCCAAGTAAAAACACATAGTCGTTTTCACTATAAACTTCTTCAAGAGAATGTAATTCTATAGCATTTTTATATACAACATTACTAACTTTAGCTTGTTTTAAATCTCTTTTTATAAACTCTTTTCTTATATTCTTACCTTTTACTTGTACAGACTTATTTATAATAGTAATAAGTTCATTTACATTACTATACTTACTACTTAAATTTTCTATTACTTCATCTATTTCTTTATTATCATAAAATTTCAAAAATTCTTTAGAAATACTTAAACTTAAAAAGGATGCACTACTTTCTATATTAATTGGTACTTTAAATAACTTAAAGTAATATTCTAAATGTTTATAATACTCTTTACTTGCAATTAACTTTATATTATTAATGTTTATTCCTTTTTTAAGCAATTTTTTTATTTCTATAACAACATACTCTACTTCTTCACGTATATCACTTGCTTCATATACACAAGGTTTATAATTATTTTTTTCTCCACTTTCTAATTTATAATCTATACCATCTAAAATTAATCTTTCTTCTTTAGTTAATACATCTTTCCCATATACTGTAACTTTTTGATTAAGCATATATTTTCTAAATTTATCATCATATATAAGTAAATTTTGTTCATCTAATTCTTTTTTCAAATTATTTAAAAATATTACTTTCTCATCATCAATCTCTTTTAAAAAGTATAAATTATCCAAATAAATTTTAGCTATATTAATATTTACATTATATTTATTTATAATATATTCTAAAGATCTATCATCATAGTCAAAAAACAACTTTTTTTTAAGTTCTTTAAACGTTAGAAATTTATTATTATTAAATTTCTTTTCTATATTTATTTTCTTTAATAGTTCTATTTTATTAAATTCATTAGTTATTACTACGTTCATAATATACCTCATTAATTAATACATAAATATTATATCATTAAGCTAATTAAAAAGATAATGTTTTTTGCATTATCTTTAAGAATTATATAATTTTAAGCTATTCTTATAGGATCTGATTGAGTACCAATTCCTGATTCATAAGTTATACCATCAATTAAATTAAAAATAGGTCTGACAGCAGCATAACGTTGAAAATCTGATTTTAAAGGGGAACTATTAACCACACCATCTTCATCAATAAAGAAAGCTCTACCATCAACACTGCCAGCAGCAAAACGTGTGATAGCCCATGCACTTGCAGACATAAGTTCATTATTAAAATTTGAAAAAAAGTAACATCATTTGATGTTACTCTTTATTGCAATTAACACAAGTTGTTTCTCCATTTTTATCAACTAAAAGTTCACCACAGTCTGGACAAATATCTCCAGTTGGTTTATACCAAAGTGCATACTGACATTTAGGATAATTATTACATCCATAGAATATTTTACCTTTTTTTGTTTTTCTTTCCACTATCATGCCTTTATCACATTTTGGACATTTACAAATTTCTATAACTTCTTTCTTTTCTTTCTTTATATATTTACATGTTGGATAATTACTACATGCTATAAACTCTCCAAATTTACCTTTTCTTATTACTAAAGGACTTCCACATTCAGGACAAACTTCCCCAGTTTCTTCTGGTCCTTTCTTTTCCATTTCGTGAAATGCTTTTTCTACAAGTGGTTCAAACTCATCATAGAATTCATGTAAAACTTTTAGATAATCCATTTTATTTTCTGCTATTTTATCTAAATCTTCTTCCATGTTAGCAGTATATTCTACATTTACAATACCACTAAAGAATTCTTGTAATTTATCAGTTGTTTCAATACCAATTTCCGTTGGTTCAAACTTTTTATCTTTTAAAACAACATAACCTCTATCTTTAATAGTACCCACAATAGTTGCATATGTTGAAGGTCTACCTATACCTAAACTTTCCATTTCTTTAATTAAGCTACTTTCCGTAAACCTTGGAGCTGGCTTAGTAAAATGTTGTGTTTTAGTTATATCATCTGCTGTTATACAACCTGATTTATAATTTTTTAAATCTGGAAGTATTACATCTTCACTATCCTCATATTCACTATAAACTTTTAAATAACCATCAAATGTTAAAACACTACCAGTTGCTTTAAATGTATATCCATTATTTTCAAGTATTACAGTAGTTGCAAGTGTTTTAGCATCTGCCATAAGTGATGCAAGTGCTCTAGTATATATAAGTTTATAAAGCTTATATTCATCATTTGTTAAATATGCTTTAACTTCATCTGGTGTTCTATTGATACTTGTTGGTCTAATACCTTCATGAGCATCTTGCATATTTTCATTCTTTTTACCTTTTTTAACATAGCCAATGTAATTTTCACCGAACTTACCTTTAATAAAGCCAAAAGTTTCTTTAACGAATGTATCACTTACTCTAACACTATCTGTTCTCATGTAAGTAATTAAACCTACTGTTTCATTCTTTAAAGTTTTACCTTCATATAAGTCTTGAGCAATTTTCATTGTTTTACTTGGTGCAAAACCTAATTTATTAGATGCTGCTTGTTGAAGTGTACTAGTTTTAAATACTTCACGAGCACTCTTATTCTTTTCTTTTTCAGTAACACTTTCTATTTTAAATGATTTAGAAAGATTACTTAATATTTCATCAGCTTGTACTTCATTTGCAACTTCAATATCTTTACCATGATATTTATCAAGTGTTGCTTTAAAATCTTTAAAATCTGCTTCAATTGTCCAATATTCTCTAGGTACAAAGTTTTGTATTTCTCTTTCTCTATCCACAATTAATTTTAGAGCTACACTTTGTACTCTACCAGCTGACTTTCCCCCAGTTTTTCTTTGCATTAACTTACTTAATCTAAAACCTATTATTCTATCTAAGAATCTTCTAGTTTCACCAGACTTAACTAAGTTCATATCTATTTTACCAGGATTATTTATAGCATTTATAACTACATCTTTAGTTATTTCATTAAATACTACTCTCTTATATTTTTCCTCCGGAACTTTTACTTCATCATAAATATGCCAAGAAATTGTTTCTCCTTCACGGTCTGGGTCCGTTGCAAGATATACCATATCTGCATCTTTAACATCTTTTTTTAATTCTGTTACTTCTTTTTTCTTTCCTTTAATTATTTCATAATTTGGTTTAAAATCATTTTCAATATCAAGTCCTAAACCAAACTTACCAGTTGTAGCTAAATCCCTAATATGTCCTTTACTAGAAACAACTTTATAATCACTACCTAAATACTTTTCAATAGTTTTACATTTAGCTGGAGATTCCACTATTACTAAATTTTTCATTTAATTATCCTCTCTTTCCGTAGCATTTACATAATTATAGGATTTTATTTTATTATCTAAATAATTAAAATAATTATTACGGATTATTGATTCACTAATTTGCATTCTATTAGTTACAATATTATTTATTCTAATTAATTCATCTGTTGTATATTCATTACTTGTATAGTATTTAACACTACCACTACTTGCATTATAATATACATCAGCATTTTTCCAAGATCCATCTGCAAAAGCTACCATATTTAAATAATCATCACTAAAGACATCAGTTCCCATATAATATCTAGGATCATAATCTAAATTAAATAGATTAGCTAGAGTTGGTGTTAAATTAATATAAGAACTGTACTTTTCTACAACTTCACTTTTAATCGTAGAATTATAGATAACCATAGGTACTCTTTCTACTTCATAATCATCTAAATCATAAGTAAGAACACTAGATATATCTTTATTTTTTAGTCCATATGGATAGTGGTCTCCATACATAACTATAACTGTATCATCTAATTTACCTGATGCCTTTAATTTATCAAGAAGGATTCCTAAACCATTATCAAATGTTTTTAACTTAGACATATATCTTCTTACTTCCATTGAATAGTCTGTTCCTTCAGTTATACTTAAATATTTATCTCCTTCAACACTTGAAACCTTATATGGTTGGTGACCTGAAACTGTTGTAAGCCATAACATAAATGGTTTATCACTAGTATCATTTAATGTTATATCCATAGCAGCATTCATAAAATCTTCATCACTTGCCCAATTTTTATATTCATTATAATACTTAATATTTAAGTCATTAGCATTATAATATGCTTCACTTCCTAAATTTTTATGTATTATATTTCTTACGTAATATTGTTCAGTATAATCATGCATACTAGTAGCTCTATAACCTGCATTTTTAAATATATTAAAAATTGATGTAAAATATGTATTATTACTAAATATATTAGCTGTACAATTATTTTGAATTGTATATAGACCTGTCATTCCACTAAACTCATTATTTCCTGTTGCACAGCTATTTCTAGGACTATAATTATTTTTAAAACTTATACCTTCACTATATAATTTATAAAAGTTTGGATATAAATCTTTATTAATAATAATATCATTAGTGCTTTCCATCATAATAACAATAACATTTTTACCTTCAAACATACCAGTATGACTATTATAATCAGTAATATCTTTATTTTTAATATAATTATTAATATTATTTAATGTAGTATTTTTTTCATTTTTAATTATTTCATCTAATATAGTATCATCTATTTCTCTTTTAGATTCTGTATTACTATTATCTTTACCATTATTTTCAAAAGCAGTATAAATTACTTTACTCGGTGCTTCAACCATTGTTGATTTTATATCAAGAAATCCAAAACCTAAAACCCCGAATTGATTTATAGTTGTACTTGCTATACTCGGATATGCAAATAACTCTTTATTACTAATAGTTTGAAGTTTATTTTGCATAAATGATGCATCTAAAGATGTGTAATATAAAAAGCCAGTAAATGTTAAAACTAAAATACTAGTAATTGTTCTAATACCAGGTTCAAACATTATATTTGTTTTCAAAGGAAATCTTTTATCAATTCTCTTTTCAGTTAACTTATCTAAAAATAAATAGTAAATGATTAGTAATATAAATGGTATAAAAGCTAAATAATAGGTTCCTTTAAAAGAAGCAAAGAAATCTATTATATAGTCTTTAACAGCTCCAAGTTGACTTTTAGTATTAACTGATGCATATACTCCGATAAAGTTATTAAAACCAATTTGAAAAAATGTATATGCACTTAGAGCAAAAGATACTAAAAGAACTAATATCTTACTAATTAGTTTATTAAACCAAGACAAAATAAAACTTAGTAAAATACTTACAAAATTAACTCCAATAAATATTCTTAAAAGTGCTATATTATTTAAAGATATTCCACTTATTAATCTGAATGATATTTCTAAAAGCGAAAAGAATACTACCAATATCATATAGTTTTTTATTAAATTATTCTTTAACAAATTCTTCATCATTTACCTCCATCAATGCTTTTACAGGCTTATAAGTAAGTCTATAATTATCTAGTATACCATATTTTTTAATTGCTTCAAGATGTTTTTTAGTTGGATAGCCTTTATGATCTTTAAAACCATACATAGGATATTTTTCATCTAACTCATACATCATTTTATCACGTGTTACTTTAGCTATTACACTAGCTGCTGCAATATTAAGGGATAATGCATCACCATGAATTATAGCTTTTGAGTTTTCCATAGAAAGTGGCATAGCATCTGTTAAAACATATTCTGGCTTAACACTTAAACCATCAATTGCTTCTAACATAGCTTTTCTACTTGCTTCATATATATTTATTTCATCTATAGTTTTGGCATCAACAACCCCCACTGCATAACTTATGGCATCTTTAACTATTATATCATAAAATTTATCTCTCTTTTTTTCACTTAATTGTTTAGAGTCTATTAAACCTTCCAAAGTATAATTTTTAGGAAGAATAACTGCAGCAGCAACAACTGGACCACACAAAGGACCTCTACCTGCTTCATCTGTTCCAGCTATTAAAGTTATCCCTTCTTTATATAATTCTTTTTCATATTTTAATAAATCTACTTCTTCCATCTATCGAATGTTACTCCTTTAAGTGAACCACTCACTAAATCATTATACACCTTAGTTGACACTTTTTCATAGTCAATTTCCCCATCTTTTTCAAAAAAATTAAATTTTTCAGCTAATAAAGCAAAAATATCATTAGGATCTTCACTTATTTCAATCTTATATTTATTTTCTAATATATCTTTATAATAGTTTTTAAAAAATGTTATAAGATAACCACCAATATCTGTCATATTTAAAATTTCCATTTTTATTGTTGCTGTTGATGCTAAACTTAATGCCTCCGTATTATCTTCGATTTTAGGCCATAAAATCCCTGGAGTATCAAGAAGCAAAAATCCATTACTAGTTTTTAACCAATTAACTTGTTTAGTTACTCCAGGTTTATTACCAGTATTACTTACTTTTTTACCAGCAAGTTTATTTATAAGGGTACTTTTTCCTACATTAGGTATACCCACTACTCCAATTTTAATTTCTTTACTTTTAAGACCTTTTTCTACTCTTTTTTCTTGAATAGGTTTAGCTACTTCTAAGGTAAGTTTAATTAACTTTTTATAATCATCATTATTAGTTAAATCAACAAGAATTACTTTATATCCCTTTTCTTCATAGAACTTTACCCATTTATTTGTCTCATCTAAATCACATAAATCTTTTTTAGTCATAACTAAAATACGAGGTTTAGCCTCAAGTATATCATCCATTCCTTTTAATTTTGAAGATGATGGCATTCTTGCATCTATGCATTCATAAATTATATCTATTAATTTAATTCTTTCTTTAATTTCTCTTTTGGCTTTTACCATATGTCCTGGATACCAGTTAATTCCGACTTTAGTTAACTTTTCTTCTTGATTATTATTTTTCTTTTCTGTTCTCATTTTTCTTTTTTTGTACATATCCATTATTTATCACTTCCATTCTTTATCATTCTTGTTTCATTAATCTCTTCTTTATTATTAAAAGCAATTTCAATCATGCAATACTTACTCATTCGTCCCTCCAATTTTGGATTATTTTCTCTCTACTCTTTTGCAGTCATTGCAAACAATGCTACATTTATTACATCTGCTTCGTTAGCATAAACAAAAACTTTTGTTTATCTGTTAAAGTAGGAACTAAATTTTCTTTAATACTATCAAGTATATATTCTATAATTTGTTTTTGATAAAATTCTTGAATCAAATATAATTTAAATGCGGGATCTATCCAAGACGCAAATTCTAAGGCAATATCTGGATGTGCAAATGTGCCACCATCATATTTTCCTCTTTTACTTACAAAGCCTTTAGCATTTGTAGTACTTATCCATCTAGAAGGACTCATTGTAAAAGAATTATTTGCAGAGTCATTTTTAAACTCGCGAGATTCCGCTAGTTTAAAATTTTCATTAAACAGTTCTTCCCAAAGTGAATAAAAATCAAAAGAACTTTTATTGCTCATCCACTTAATAACAACATCACCAGGATTATCAAAATTTTTGTATCTTGCCAAATCTGTTAAAGATATATAATCTATATTATCAATTCTCATAACATTTATCAAATTATCTTTTACATTCATTTTTGTTGTAATTTTGTTATTCATATATTATCCTTCCTTTCTATTTTATATTTTAAATACTACAAGAAAAATAAAATATATATTAAAAATCAATTTCATTAAATAATTTTTAGTATATAATTAGCATCTAAACACGTTTTTTTCTTATTGTAAAAGTGTTAAAATCTTTATTTAACGGGCTTTTTATTTTTAACTTAGCCTAGAAACAAATTACAAAGTGAAGCCTATTTTGTACTTTTTTAAAAAAATTAATTGATACTGGAAATTTTTTGTCATAATCCATACTTGTAGCATATATATCAGTTATTTTTTGGTAAAATCTTCTTTCAGAGAGCCTCATTTCCCTAATTTGTTCAAGTAATTCATCGAAATATTTATAATCATATTTATTTTCTTTAATAAAACGTTCATCATTTAAAGCAAAGCCTTTTGTCATATATTCTTTTAATACTTTAGTAGCCCATATTCTAAAGTTTGTTGTTTTTTTTGAATTTATCCTATAACCAACAGCAATTATAGCATCTAAGCTATAAACATCAGTATTATATCTCTTACCATCTTCTGCAGTTATTTCCATTTTAGAAACAACTGCAGTTTTATCTAATTCTTTTTCCTCAAAAATATTTTTTAAATGTTTTGATATTGCAGGTACTCCAACAGAAAACACCTTTGCCATCCCTTTTTGTGAAAGCCATAATGTTTCATCTTTATATATTGCATCTACGATGATATTACCTTCATTATTTTTATATATAATCAAATTATTATCTTTCATACGGTATCCCCCTTTATTATTAGTCATAAAACTACTCCTTTACAGAAATTTATTATATCATTTTTTTATTATATCTCATAGTTTTTTTATTTATTTTTCATTATTTATTTACACTATTTATTTTCTATTAAATTATCTTTAACATATTTATAATTTAAAGCATTATCGCTTGATATTGCGTTTTTTTTGGCTTCCTTTTCATATAAGTCTCTTGCACCTTTTGCTACACTTCCTCCACGTTTAGCAACTTTCATATTTTCTAAAAGTCCTTGAGGTTTTTCTTCTTTAGCTATGTCACGTGCAGCAAGTTCACCTAAATTTGTTAATACTATTTCAATATCTGTCATGTTATCCCTTAGTGACTCTTTTCTTAATCCCTTATATTCTTTATATTCACTAGCTTTCATACCAGACCAACCTTTATATATTTCATTAGTAAGTAAAGCAAACTCTACAGGTTTATTTATACCGCCATCTTTCCAAACATCAGTTAGTTTAAATCTATCAACAATTCCACTTAGTCTAGCTTTTATCCATTCATCGCTATAACCTTTTTTACGATAATAATTTACAGCCCTGTTAATAGCAACCTCTGGGTCAAATACTTCAATTATTCTTTCATCACCTAGACTAGCAAGCCACATTTTAAATGGTTCTGCCTTTGGACTAGGAACAGACTCAATCAATCTTAATATTCCTTTTGTATTTAATACATCAGTTGCTCTTAATTTTCCATCTTTTGCCCTAAATTTGAAAGTGTCACAATTTGTGACGGTTTCATTTCCTTCATTTATCATTCTAAATTTTAATGTTCTCCAATAATGACCTGGATTACCACTATTTGTTAGTACACCAATAACATCAACCACACTAAAATAATAGTCTTCTTTTTCACTATCCCACACGCTCCTTATTTCTGTTCCTTCAAATAAATTTGACAAAGTTTCTAATCTATTATCCATATTTTATTCCCCCTTATATAAATGATTAGCAATATTTTTACATCAATCTCATAATCAAAATATACCATACAAATATTTGTCTGTCAACAATTTTTAGAAAGAAAAATAAGATGATTTCTCATCTTACTTACAAGTATATATTTCTCCCTCAGCATAATCTGCTTTAATGCTTGCCAATGTCATTTTTTTCAGCCATGTCTTCGTTATAATTGCTTTTTCGTTCATTGTTAGATGTTTTGGTTTAGGTGAAGATAATGGAGCAAAATAATTATAACCATTAAACGAATATACTACGCCTATATAATATTTTCACCTCTACAATAAAAGCTGGGAGGTTAACCTAGCTTACTTTTTTGCTCCCTACTTTGTCAAGGTTATTCCAACTTTTTTCATGAACCTTTTGTAAAGCTTTTTACTAAATCTTTCCAAACTTACTAAATGGGAATATTCTAAATATAACTTTACCTTTAATTTCTTTTTCTTTTATAGGTCCAAAATATCTTGAATCTTTACTAATAAGTCTATTATCCCCTAAAATAAAATACTCATCACTTTTTAATGTTATTCTATCATAATCACTTGTCATACCATAAGCATACTTATCATCTATTTTTTCATCATTAATATAAATTTCTCCATCTTTAATTGCTACAGTATCACCAGGCATCCCAATAACTCTTTTAATGATTTTTTCATTATCTTTTTCTTCATGAAGCACAATGACATCAAATCTATTAATCTTACTTAATTTATAAAGTATTAAGATATCTCCATTTTTAAATGTCTTATTCATACTATCACCATCAACCCTGACTGGTGTTGCAATAAATGAACGAATAAGCACAACCACAACTACAATTATAATATAAGGTATTAATTCTTTAATTATTCTTTTTATAAAAATCACTCCTAAATGAAAGAAAGGAAAGAATTAACTTCTTTCCTTAACTTTATATTCTTTACGCATTCCTTTGATAAAGTTAAGCTTAGCTCTACGAACTTTACCTTTTTTGATTACCACAATTTTATCAATTGTTGGGGCATTAACTGGGAATATTCTTTGAACGCCAACAGTTCCACTTTTCTTACGAACTGTAAATGTTTCAGAAACTCCTCCACCTCTTTTAGCGATTACTAATCCTTCAAAAGATTGGATTCTTTCTTTCTTTCCTTCTTTTACCCAAACATCAACTCTAACTGTGTCCCCAACTCTAAATTTTGGAACATCTTTACGAATATGTTTTTCAGCAATTTTGTCAACTAAATTTGCCATTTTCTTACCTCCTTATTTCATTACCTATAATCATATAAATTTTATAGCGGATTATATACCTTTTTTTGGGTCACCAATATATTATCATATTTTTTTAATATATGCAAGTTAAAATAATCTAATTATATCTTGAATTGTAATATATATCATTAAAAGCATCAAAAGTGCAAATCCTACTAAATGACAAGCATTTTCAAATTTAGCATTAATTGGTTTTCTTCTAATCGCTTCAACGATAAGGAAGAATACTCTACCGCCATCAAATGCCGGGAATGGTAAAATATTAATAAAGCCAACATTAATTGATAAGAATGCAGTTAAGTAAATCATATAATTAAGACCTAAAGCTACACCATCATCTACAATTTTATACATGCCAACTGGACCAGATAAAGCACTTGCACTAATCTTACCAGTAATTAAACCTGTCACAGTAAGCCACATTGAATGAACAATACTATTAAATTTCATGAATGCATATTTTATAGAACCAAAGAAACCAGATAAAGTATTACTTTCAACTTCAATACCAAAAACTTGTCTTTCGTTACCATCAGCATCTTTTTCTACTTTTGGAACAACCTTATAGGTATCCATTTTCCCATCTTCATGTTTAACTTCAAAAGTATAATAATCATTTTTATTTTTCATAACTAAAACTATTTGAGCAACATCCCAGCTAGAAACTTTATGACCATTAATTGCTGTTATAGTATCACCACTAGTTATACCAGCTTCTGCCATTGGATAACCTTCCACAGCATTTTTAACTACTGGCTTTAAAGTACTTCCACCCCAAATTAGACTACTTAAAAAAAGCAATACTATAGCTAATATAAAATTATTTACAACCCCAGCTACTAAAATAATTACTCTTTGCCACCAAGGTTTATTACACATATAATCTTCTTTTTTTATCTTTTCATCAGTATCTTCATAAACTTCCCCAGCCATTGAAACAAATCCCCCAATTGGAAAAGCTCTGATATTATAATTAATTTTATCTTTTCCTTTGTGGGTATGAATAACTGGACCCATACCAATTGAAAATTCATAAATATGAACTCCAAATTTTTTTGCCCAAATAAAGTGTCCAAACTCATGAACTAAAATAATAATTCCAAGTATTAATATAAGTATTATTAATGATACAATCCACATAATCTTTTCCTCCTTAAAATATTATCATAAACATATATGCCAAAAATACAAATATTGAACTATCAAGTCTATCTAAAATACCACCATGACCTGGTAAAAGATTAGAAAAATCTTTAATACCATTTTCACGTTTGATGCGGCTCATTACTAAATCTCCCATTTGACCAACAATAGAAAGGATAATAGTAATTAATATAATTTTAAATGTAATTTTACCAAGTAGTAATCTATATAAAACTACTCCGCCAACAGTGCCAAGTACTAAACCACCAATAGAACCTTCCCAAGTCTTATTCGGACTAATACTTTTACACATTTTATTTTTACCAAATTTAGAACCAATAACATAAGCAAATATATCATTAAATGTTGGAATAATAAGTAAAAATAACAAAGTATTAAAGCTACGCATCCTTATTATTACAAATGAATTTAAAGCTAGACCTAAAAATAATACTGTTCCAAATAGATATAAAGCATCTTTTGATGAATATTCTTCTTCCTTATAAAATATAACTGGTACTATAATTCCTACTGCAATTAAAGCTAAAGTTTGATAAGAAAATCCATAATAAATAGATAAATTACTATTATTTGATAAAATCAAACTAAGTAAAGAAACAAGTCCAATAAATATCATCATATTAGGTATTTTACCATGTGATTTTTTTAAATCAATTATCTCTTTAAAAGCTAGAGCACCCACTAAACACATCAAAAGTTCAAAATATATTCCTCCAAGTAACACTAAAGGAATAACAATTAAAAGCGCAACTATTGCTGTAATTATTCTTGTTTTCATATTTTTACCTCCCAGCAATTATACTTACCTATAAATTATATCTAATAATATTCACTTTGTAAATAATTTTATTCTAATTACATACATATTATTTTAACATGAACGATATTAGTAAAAAATTAAAAAGATTAAGAAATGAAGATTTTATATGGATTGTTTATTTTTTTATTGTTGTATTTGCTTTATATTCTAACAAACTTGATAGAGATTATTTACTAAAAAAAGATAATGAAGCTTACAAAAGAGAAAAATACATAAACATTACTATCTTTTTTATAGCATTTTTTATTTATTTATATTTTTTACTTCTTTTAACTGAAGATTTAGGTTCTATGGAAAAGAATTTTAATGACCCAGCATATAGGTCAACATTTATCCAACTTATTGCTGCCATCTTATTTTTAATTGGTGGTGCCATATATTTAATAAATGAAATAACTAGAAAAGATGATGCTTTAGATGTAGGACTCATATAAAAAAATAGACTTAATTACTTAAATCTATTCATTTGTTGCATTACTTGTTTAACTTGTTTTTGACTTGGTTTTCTTCCCATTGATGACATCATAGCCTCAATCATTTTTTCATTAATCGGAGGATTTTTTTCTAAAGTCTTTTTCATTAGTGCTCTAGCTACAAAAAATCCAATAACAAGTCCAATTATAATACCAATTACTAAATATAATATTAATTTACCCATATAAATTATCTCCTTTATACCTATATTTTACTATAAATATATGAGTTCTTCAAGCCAGAAATAGTCTTTATTTTGAAAATCACATGCAAAAGCCTGCGTAATTGGCAAAAATTTCTTAATATCTCGATTAATTATATTAGTTTTAAGAAGAATATGACTATTTTTAACAGTAATCACTGTTTCTTCTTTACGATATTTATTTATTACTTTATGTGTATCTCCACTTTTCATATAAAAATCATTATCTTTATTAAGTTCATATATTAATTTATTATATTTTAGTTTATCAATTGGCACAATTAATTGGTCTAATAAATCCTTTCCAATTCCTATACTTGTCTTATCTAAAAGGTATATGTCTTCTAAAGATTTAAATAAATTATAGGGATTATCCTTAAGTAATACTTCCATTTCTTTGTTAATTCTAAAAATATAAAAAGTCCTCATATTATCACCTTCCAAATATATGATAACATAAAGACTTCGAATAATTTGTCAGATTATGTCGATGATATCATCTTTTTTTAAATAATTAGCAATTTTTTCTAAAATTGTAGTTTTATCTATTTTTAAATATTTAACAACATCTTCTGTTTTACCACTCATACCAAATTTATTTACTCCGAAAATATAATCTGGTTTTGATGCAAATCTATTCCAAATAAGACTATTACCAGCTTCAATTACAAATGTTGGTACATCTTTTGGTAATAATTGTTCTTCATACTTAGGATTTTGTTTTAAGAATAATTCCATACTTGGCATTGAAACAACTCTCGTATCTATCCCTAAAGTAAATAATTCTTTTGATATATCCATTGCCATTTCTAGTTCTTGACCAGTTGCAATAATAATTCCATCTAAGTGGTACTTTTCTTTACGTACCATATAAGCTCCATATTTTACAAATCTGGCATTAGTATTCTTTTGTTTACTTCTCTCTTCTTTACTTATAACCATCGCTGTAGCACAATTATTTTTAAGAATATATTCCCAAGCACCCATTATCTCATTGATATCAGCGGGTCTAAACGTTGTAAAGTTTGGTATAGTTCTAAGCATTGTAAGTTGTTCAACTGGTTCATGAGTTGGTCCATCTTGACCAACATATACAGAATCATGAGTAAAAATATAAGTAACTGGTAAATTCATAAGTGCTGACATTCTAATCGCTGGTTTCAAATAATCACTAAATGCTAAAAATGTTGAACCAAAAACTTTTAAGTTTGATAAAGCCATTCCATTTAAAATTGCCCCCATAGCATGTTCTCTAACACCAAAATATATGTTTTTACCAACTGGATTTTTTTCACTTTGAATAGTTGATTTATCTAAATTTGTTTTGCATGATGATGAAAGATCAGCAGAACCACCAAGAAAGAATGGACTCTTCGGTGATATAAAATTCATTATTTTATGATTTGACTCCCTTAAAGCTTCCCTATATTCATCACTAATTTTAAATTTAGTATCATCAAAATCAATTACAAAAGCATTTCTTTCAAGTAAATTAACCATAGCATGTAAATTACTATTTTCTTCTTTTATATTAGCATAATCTTCTTGCCAATCTAAATATTTCTTAGATACTCTCTTATTTACATAGTTTTGTAAATAATCTAAAACATCTTTTCTAACTTCAAAAGGTTCACTAGTAATTTTATATTTAGCTTTTATAGCCATTAAATCATCTTTTTCAAGTGGCTTACCATGTACCTTATTAGTTCCCTCTAATTTAGAGTCTTCACCAATTATTGTATTACAAATAATTATTGATGGTCTATCAGCCCTTTTAGCTTGTTTAATAGCTCTAGATATTTCTTTATAATCATCACCATTTTTAACATTAATAATATTAAAATCTAAGGCTTCAAAACGTATTTCAATATCTTCAGTAAAAGTATTTTTAGTATCACTATCTAAAGAAACATTATTCTTATCATATAAAAGAATTAATTTATTTAAATTTTGAGTACTTGCAAAACTTAAAGCTTCATAACTAATGCCTTCCATTAAATCACCATCACCACATAAACAATATGTATAATAGTCAATTAATTTAGAATTTTTATTTTCAATATTTACAATAGCATTTAAGTATCTTTCTGCAAGTGCCATACCAACAGCCATTCCTACACCTTGACCAAGTGGACCAGTTGATGCATCTACTCCCGGTGTTACTTTAACTTCCGGATGTCCTGGGGTTAGACTACTTAAATCTCTAAAGTGTTTTAACTCTTCCATATCAATTCCATAACCCATGTGGTATAAAACTGAATATAAAAGTGCAGAACCATGACCTGCAGACATAACAAATCTATCTCTATTTATCCAATTTGGATTACTAGGTATAACATCCATTTGTTCTTTATATAAAGCGTATAAAATCGGGGCAGCACCTAAAACTATTCCAGGATGCCCACTACCAGCTTTATCTATCATATCAAGCGCAAGCACCTTTATACTATTAAGTGCTGCATCATCCATTTTACTCATATTAATCACTCCTTATGATAATAAAATTATATCACAACGAATACAAGGAGTCAAAATTTTAAACTAGTTTATTTAAATCACCATTTAAAATAGTTGGATTAAAGCCAATAATCTCATCTTTTAGTAAACCATCTGGTATATCATTTATCATATATATTGTTTTTCCTAATCTAAAAGCATCGTACATTTCTAGAAATGTTGCACCTCCGATATAATTTTGAACACCATTTTTGGTATAGTTTAAAACAAGCACAGCATCAACTCCAGAAATAACTTCTTCACTATGTTTAATCATTCCAGCTTTCCACTTAGCGTGTTCCTTTGTGCCACGATATTTACTTTCTGTTTCAGGACAATCATAACAATTAGGTAATGTTATTATATGTCCCACTTTTTCTAGTGCACTCTTAATTAGTGGTATTTTTTCATAAAATGCTTTACTGCATATAATAAATATTTTCATATATCTTGCTCCTTATAATTTCATTATAACATAAATCGAAAAATTTTTTATATTTTTAAATTTGACTTTTAGCCACATTTATGATATTATGTATTTAGCAAAGGAAATTTGCATATAATAAAAAAATGGAACATCCGTTTTTGGCGAGATTGGGTGCTACCAATAATGTGGATGGCATCTAAATCAACCTCGTTGATTTAGATGCTTTTTGTTAGATTGCTAATACAAATACAATTATTAGCAAACATACTATGATGAAGAACAATATAAGAATAAATAAATCCTTTATGCTCATTAACATCACCTCTCTTTCAGTTCCAAAACTTTAAAAGAGGCAGCATCCAATCAAACAGGATGTTCCATAAATAAATTATATTACAAAATAGTTTTAAAAACAAGAAATTTAAGCCACTTTATAAAATTTATAGTAATCAAATAAAAATATGTATATACTAGTATATACATATTTATTTTTAGCTACTTTTTTGTTTTTGTGCTGTTATGTATTAAACAAAGAAAATTTACTTATAATGAAAAAGGAATACATTAGCTTGTAAGCGCTAAGTGTTTAACCTATTTATTTTAAATTAAAAAAAGTGCCGAGGCACTATTTACTTTTCTTTGGAAATAATATATCTCTAACACCATAGAAATATTGGACACCAGATATAACTGAAAGTATTACTGCAGCTATAAGTAAAATATCTGCAACTGGAAAACCAACTAATTCAAATGGTAAATTATAAAACATTGTAAGGGTAAGTCCACTCATCATACAAATTGTCTTAAGTTTTCCCATAATTGATGCTGCCACAACTTTTCCATTTTGTCCTGAAATCATCTTACATGAGTCAACAACAATATCACGAGATATAATAACCACTGGAATTACAATAGAAATAATTCTATCATAAGCAAGAATTATTAAAAGCCCATTAACAAGTAACTTATCTGCAATGGCATCCATTACTTTTCCAAAATCTGTTACCATATTATTTTTACGAGCTAAATAACCATCTAAAAAATCTGACGTTGAAGCTATTAAAAATATTATACCCGCTATTATATATTTTAAATTAACAGTAAGTGTTGCTACTTGATAAACTGGAAATTCAACACCTAAGCTATACCAAGGCATTAAAAGCATTACAAGAAGCAACACTGATAAAACTATTCTAGCCATTGTTATTCTATTTGGTAAATTCATATACTTCCCTACTTTCCATAACTTATTGTATCAGTACTACTTCGATTAATTGTAACTTGTTTTACTGACCAAATAATTGCAAACATTACAAGCAAAAATATAAATGCATAAATAGTAATATATACCCACTTATTATATTTTTTAGCTTGTTTTGTATATGGTGATGAAATGGTATCATCTTTTTTTTCTTCTTTGATTTTAAGTTCAATTGTTTTTTCTATTTCTTTAATAGGTATTTTAGAAGTATATTCAAACATATACTCATTAAATTCATCTATTAATTCTTGTTCATCTAAACCTAAATATTTAGCATAACTAGATATATATTCTTTAAGTTCAAATATATCTTTAAATGCTCCGGTTCTTCCATCCTCAATATTTTCAAGTATTTCTACTTTTATACCAAGGTCCTTACTTGCTTCATTTAAACTAACACCTGATGACTCCCTTGCATACTGAAGCTCCTCACCAATTTCGTTCAAAACTTTTTCACTCCTTTTTTAATTCAAAAATAAAAATAATCTTAATAAGCCATGTTTTGTTCTTCATAAAGAAGAGGCAAATATTTATCTTACATTTCTGCACCTAAAGCAAATTCATTTCTTTACTTTAAGCTCCCCTACCATAATTTGGGTTTCTCGCTTGCGGGGTTTACCACGTTCCACCTACAAAGTTTCCCTTGTAGCTCGTCTCTTTGGCACTTTTATATCTAATAAAACCATTTAAGGTTTCCTCGAAGCCATAAACTTACGTTTTCTTAGGTTATTTTTTTCCTAAGCACAAACACTACAGACATCGCAGTCTGTGCGAGCATGGACTTTCCTCTACATAACTATTTTATGCAGCATTTGCCACTAGATTATTCATTATTTCCGTAAACTACTTTTTCAAGTTGACTAATTCTTTTAAGTAAATCAACATTATTTATACTTCTTGAAGGTGCTTCACTACTAGTACTAGCTACTTCTTGAAGTCTTCTTATCTCTTGTTTTAACTTAATATTATCATCAGTTAAATCTTTTACATCTTTTTCTAACTTTCTAATAATATTTGCATATTCCGTATAATCACGGATAACCATATCCAAAAACTTATCAACTTCTTGAGGTCGATATCCCCTGGCATCAATTTTAAATTCTTTCTCAAGTATTTCTTGAGGAGTTAAATATAATCGATCGTTATACAAAAATATCACCTACTAACAAAAAAATTATAACTTAATTTTTCGTTTTAGTCAATATCATCATCACTACTAATTTCTTCCACTTCTAAAAATGGCACATTTAATGAGCCAAAATCTACTTTTTCCATCATTACATTTATATAGTATTCTAAACGCATTTTTATCACCAGCAATATAGTATAACAACTTTAAATAATTTTCATTACTTTCGACAAAACATGTCAAAACTTTTAACTGTCTACTTTTGACAAACTTGCATAAGGCTCTATAAATCTATTCTTAAATATGTTATAATACTTAAAGGTGATTGCATGTTATATCCTGGAGGTACTAAAAAAACATACAAAAAAGAAGTTTCATATAAAAACCGAGGTATGGAACTCGAATATTTAATTGAACAAGCTAATATTTATTATAGAGATAATGATATAGCATACATTTATAAAAAGCCTACTCCTATCAGAGTAGTTAAAACTGATTATTCAAGTTTAGGCAAAAGAATAACAGATGCTTTTTACGAAATGCCATCAACACTAGATTTTAATGGAATCTATAAAGGAAGATACATAGAATTCGATGCTAAAGAAACAAATAATAAAACATCATTTCCTATAAGCAATGTTCATGATCACCAAATAAAACACATAAGAAACATATATAAACATGGAGGTATAGTTTTTCTAATCATCAGTATGAATAATAAATATTTTATGCTTATGGGTAAAGATTTTATTGATTATATTGATAATAATGAAAGAAAAAGTATTCCCTATGAATATATAAAAAATAATGCTATCGAAGTAAATATGACCTTAAAAGGTTTAGATTACTTATCAAAGTTAGGAGATAAAATATGAAAAAATTAAAACTTAAAAAAATTAACTTAAAAAAGAAAGATGGTAAGAAAAAAATAAATATTAAAGAAAATATGCTTTCAATTATTTTAATTGGAGGTATAGTAGTTATATCAATAATATTATTATTTGCATTATACATAATTATTTCTTCACCAGATTTTGATAAAGAAAAATTATATTCTAAAGAGTCAAGTGTTCTATATTATAATGATGGAAAAACAGAACTTGCTAGACTTGGTCAGTATGATAGAGCATTAGTAAATTATGATGAACTTCCTGAAGTTTTAATAGATGCCATCGTAGCAACAGAAGACTCAAGATTTTTTCAACATAGTGGTCTAGATGTTGCCCGTTTTGCTAAAGCAAGTGTTGGACAACTTATTGGAAATGATAAAGCAGGTGGTGCTTCTACCCTAACAATGCAAGTTGTAAAAAGAGCTTACACCTCTGGAGAATCACATGGTATAAAAGGAATTGTAAGAAAATTTACAGATATTTATATGGCTGTGTTTAAAGTAGAAAGCAACTATACAAAAGAAGAAATTATAGAGTTTTATGTAAATAGCCAATGGTTTGGTTCAACTGGTTCACTTAATAACTCTGGTTTTGCAGGAGTTGAACAAGCATGTCAAAACTTCTTTGGTAAATCAGTATCAGATATATCTCTTGCTGAAGCTTCAATTCTTGCAGGAATGTTTCAAAATCCAGGACTTTACAATCCATATACAAAACCAAATAATACCAGAAAACGTCAAAAAATAGTTTTAACCCTTATGGTAAATCATGGTTATATAACTGAAGAAGAAAAAAATGCTGTTTTAGATATTCCAATTGAAAGCTTACTAGTTAAAAAAGATAATGTTGCAAATGGTGATAGTAGAGCTGCAATTGACTATATCATTAATGAAGTTGCAAATGATACAGGTTACGACTTACGTGAAACCCCAATGAAAATTGTTACAACTATAGATAAAGATGTTCAAGATGTATTAAATAAACTAGAAAAAGGTGAAATTTACGAATTTCCAAATGAATACATGCAAGAAGGTATAGCAATTACTGATATGGAAACTGGTGGTTTATCTGCAATATCTGGTGGTAGAAATTATAGTGCCAGAGGTACAAACAGAGCTACAACAAAAAGACAACCAGGTTCAACCGCTAAAATATTATTTGACTACGGTCCTTACATTGAGTATTTAAATGGTTCACCTGCTACCCTTTTCTTAGATGAAGAAACAACTTATTCAAACGGAACGCCAATTAAAAATGCTGATGGTAAATATAACGGTCTTATGACAATGCGTGATGCTCTAGCAGCTTCAAGAAATATTCCAGCACTAAGAGCTTTTCAAGCTGTTTATAAAGAAAATCCGGATTATATCAAAAACTTTGTTAAAAACTTAGGTATTGATTATGGCGGAGAATTATATGAATCTGCTGCAATCGGTGGTTTCGATGGTGTTAGTCCAGTTCAAATGTCAGCTGCTTATGCTGCTTATGGTCGTGGTGGTTACTACATTAAACCTTACTCATATACAGAAGCTACTCTTTTAGAAAATGGAAAAGTTTACAATAAAACTAGTGAAAAAGTAAAGGTTATGAGTGAAGAAACAGCATACATGATTACAGATATACTTATAACAGCTGCTCAAAGGGGTGTTGGGGGTGTTCAAGTAGGTGGCACACAAATCGCTGCTAAATCAGGTACAACAAACTTAGATAAAGCTACAACAGAAAAACTTGGAATTCCAGCATCAGCAACCAGAGATGCATGGAACATTACCTACTCACCAGAATATGCAATTGCCTTATGGGTTGGATATGATGTAAATAATTCAGACCATTACCTAACAGCAACAATTGGTGGTAGAGTCAGAAATGCCGTTATGAAAGCTGTTGGTTCAAGAGTTTACAGTAAAAATAAAACATTTTCTAAACCCAGTGGTATCATCGAAGTAGAAGTAGAAAAAGAAACAATTCCAACTGCTTTAGCATCAGAATATACACCTGAAGCTTTAAGAATGATAGAAATATTTAAAGAAGGAACTGAACCTACAGAAAATTCTACAAGATTTGAAAAATTAGCAAATCCAACAAATGGAACATATACAAATAATGGCACTCAAATAAATCTTAAATGGAACGGAATAAGTACTCCAGATGCAATAAGTACAAATTACTTACAAGAATATTTTAATAAATATTTTGATACATCTGCAAGTAAATACTATGAACAAAGAATAGCATATAATAATAACTATATTGGTTCTCTTGGATATAACATTTACGAAAAAAATTCAGATGGAACATTAAAATATATTGGAAGAACTGATAATACAAATTACACAATTACAAATCCTTCTGGTGGTAATGTAACATATATTATAAAATCTGCATATTCATTATTTACAGCAAATATGAGTGATGGTCTAGAAATAAAAGTTAATACCGGCGTTGACTCCAATGTAGAAAACATTATATCACCTGGTCAAAATGAAAATAATAATAATAATAATAATAACAATAATAATGATTATGATTTAGATTGAAAAATACTGCTTGATATTTTCAAGCAGTATTTTTCATAAGGATTTTGATAGTTGCTATAACAAATGTAACTCTTCTTTAATACCTTTTTGTAATATTTTAGAAAAATTTAGTCCTTTATCTTCTGCTAGTAACTTTAACCATTCTGGCATAGTTACAGTTGTTTTAACAGTTTTTGAAGATATTTTTCTTTCATGCTCAGCAATGTCCAATTCAACCATAGTTATAAACTCATCTTTACCTACAGAAATTTTCATATAATCATAAGTAGGTTTTGGAAGCTTTTCATATTCTGGTAGCATATTATATAAGGCATCTTGTGCCATATAATAGGCATCTTCAAATCCAGTTCCAAATGTAAAAATATCCTCGAAATCAATAAATTTAACACTATAATTCTTTCCTTCTTTTGTAAAAATTGCTGGATAAAAATATTTTTTCATATTATATAGCCTCCTTATTACACATATTTTATTATAAAAAGCAACATATGTCAACAAAAAAAGAAATATTATTTTCTAATATTTCCTCATATATTTACATTTAAATGGACATTTATCACACAAAGGATTTTTACTTTTACAAGTATATCTTCCAAATAAAACTAATTGATGATGAACTCTACTCCATTTATTCTCTGGAAAAAATTTCATTAAATCTCTTTCTATTTCAAGCACATCTATACTTTTGGTCAACTCTAATCTTTTAGAAACTCTAGCAACATGAGTATCAACTGCAATCGCTGGCACATTATAAATATTTGATAAAACTACATTACAAGTCTTTCTACCAACTCCTGGTAAACTTTCCAAATACTTTCTATCATTTGGTACATTTCCATCATAATCATTTACTAATCTTTTAGCAATTACAGATATATATTCTGCTTTTCTTTTATAAGTTCCAACTGGATATATAATATTTTCAATATTTTTTATACTCTCTTTTGCTAAACGAAATATATCATATTTAGAAAATAATACTCTAGTTACTTCATTTACTCTTTTATCAGTTGATTGAGCAGCAAGTACAGTTGCAATAAGTAGTTCATAATCTTTATTATATATAAGTTCACAAACAGGATTAGGTACTATTTCATCTAACTTTTTTAATACTTCATTACTTTTCATTTAACCAATCAAAATTCATAACACTTGCTTCATATAAAGGAGTTTCAGGTTCTTTTTCCATTACTTTCTTTATATCAGTTGGTGCTTTAATCCCTTTCCTATTCCATTCATATAATACTTTATCAACATATCTAAGAGTAAGTGCCCCATTATACACAGCCTCTTTTAATGCTGCTTCAATTAATTCTTCACTAAATCCACTTTCTATCCAAGCATTTATAATTTCAAAATCTGTATTTGATAATGTTCTACCAAATTCTTTTTCAAATATTTCATAAATATCAGTTTTAGTTTCTTCTTTTTCTTTTGTTTTATAATCACTTTTAATTTCATTATAAAAATTATCTAAAGAGACAGATTCTCTTATTTTACCAAAACCATCTTTCTCAGCTTTAACACTTATTATTCTCTTAGCCATTAATGAGCCATAAGCATTTAAAACATCTTCTTCTTTCATATTTAAAGTTTTAGCTACTACTTTTATATCAAACACTAAATCATAAGAATTATCAAAATATAAAAGAAGTAAAAATTCATTTAAAGATAAATTCAACTTTAAGGCTTCTTTAATAAATATACTTTCTGCCACTAGTTTCTTATTATCTTTAAACATATTTCTCACTTCCTTTTCTTTAAATATTCAAAAATTGCCTCTTTATTATTTTCTATATTTTTATTTAGTATTTCTTTTTCTAACTCACTATAAATAATACCTATTACTTTACCAGTTCCAAAGATATCAGATATCTCTTTACTTGTTATATTAATATCAGATTTTGATTTAATAGGTAAATTATTATACATTTTACTTATTTTTTGAGGATTAATATTAAGTATTTTACCGGCAATAGTACATACATATAATCCATAATTATAAAGTGCAAGATTATCTATTTGTCCCAAGGTAATTACCTCGGTAATTTTTATTATATTCCCTTTTTCAACATTTGTAAATGGGATATTTAAAACTTTAACTTGAACCCACATACCAAGTAAGTCATCTACATAATTTATATGGCTATAAGATATGCCTAAACTCTTAGAAACATTAGTATCTTCCATTATTTTCAATGCTTTCATGTAATTTTTACTTAAAAGTATTTTTTCAAATTCACTTTTAATTCTTTCTTTAGATAGAGTTTCCACTAAATAACTATACTTTTTAATTTTTTCATAAAGTTCTTTTTCAATATCAAAATCTAAAACAGAAGCAAATCTAATAGCACGCATTATTCTAAGGGGATCTTCTTCTAACTTAGTATCAATATTCCCTATCATTTTTATAGTTCTATTATTTAAATCTTCACATCCATTCAAAGGATCAATTATTTTATCATCTTTATTCATACATATAGCATTAATAGTAAAATCTCTTCTTTTCAAGTCTTCTTCTAAATTATCAATATAAATAACATTACTAGGTCTTCGATTTACATAATTTAAATCTTTTCTAAATGTTGTTATATCTATATTATAATTATCAAATTTTATGTTTACACTTCCATAATTACTTTTACTACTATTAAAAATGTTATGAATATCTTTAGGTAAAGCATTTGTGGCAATATCAACATCATATGAAGTTGTGCCAAGTAAGTAATCACGAACAAAGCCACCTACTAAATATGCTTGGTAGCCATTTTCTTCTAAAGTATTAAGTATTTTCTTTATATTTTTTTCCATTTAATTACCCCGTTTAATTATATCAAACTTTATAGAAAAAAAACATCCTTTTTAAGATGTTTTACACATATTTTAAACTTTAATTTATGATATACGATATGGTTCATCAATTGTACCTAAACCATGCAATAAATTAATTGTATTTTTCAAATAAAATGCAGGTCTAACATCAAATAGATTATTATTTACTGTATTCCACTCAACAGGCGCCCCTCCATATGTTGCCATAGCTTTGGTTGTATTTGATATTGGAGTTATAAAATTTTCCTCTCCACCAAAAACGAGCCAATCAGTAACATCAAAACGTGAATAATATGGACTATTCCAATATGACTTATCTATTCCATAATAATAATCACTTACATATAAAAGCCCAATCTTAGCTTCATACAATGAAGAGTTATCATTACTTATTTCATTTTTATAAACTTGATTAATATTTGTTGTTAAATTTTCATACGTATCACCTTTTGTATGCCATTTATATGTTTCTATTTTATCTGACCAACTAGCACCAATATTATTTACATAATTTTTATTTAAGTTTACCTTATTTAAATCACTTTCACTCCACTTATTAGTCCCAGTTGCCTTATTCCAATAATAATTTGAGTAGTTTATTTCATCAGATGCATAAAGTGATGAAAGATTATGACTCCAAAATTTAGTGTTTTTATAATATCCATAATATGCTCCATCTTCACCTAGCAATTTTCTAGTTGCTGGATAAGCTTTGACTAATTTTACATTATCACCAAAAATCCCAACAATACGATATAGATTATCTTCAGGACAAATATCATCATTACTTCCAAAACAAACAAAATTATTAACATTATCCTTTTTTACATATCCAAGTTCAACAGCTTTAGTTAAAACTTCTGAATATGTAGAATATTTATTTTCTGTATTATTACCAAGTAGATAATAATAACTTTGCGACAAAAGGCATTTATCTCCTAACGTTAATTTTTCATCATTACAATAAAACTTAATAACACCCTCATTACTAGTATTATCAATGTCTCTAAGAAATGTAAAACCAGCATCAACTGCCTTCTGTGTTATAATAAAATCACCACCAGAATATCTATAAGAATTATCTTCTGCACTATTTTCTAAACTTTTGTCATGATGATATAATGCATTATCAAAAGTATAATTTTCCTTAAAACAAGTTGCCATATTTTGTCCTTCACAAATTTCTCCTAAAGGCATTTTATCAAAATACACATAGCATTTATCTGAAATATTCCCAGACATATATATTTTTTTACTAACATCATCCCAGGAAAGTTCTCCTCCATTTTCACATTTAGATAACTCGGCATTAAAACTATAACCTTTTTGAGGCCAACTATCACTCGTAGTATATTCATATACCCCATCATCATTTTCAAGCATCATACTTAAAGTATTATTATTCTTCTTAACCGGAGAAACACTATAATCAATTTCTTCTTTTTTAAAACTTTTAACAAACAATAAGCTAATGAATACAAATAAAAATAATATGAAACAAAATATTCTTTTTTTCATAAATCCTCCACTATATAAAACACATTGTTTTATCATAAATTAATTATATAACAATTTGTTTTAAAAATCAATATAACATTTTGTTTTAACTTAAAATTAAATTGGTGATAAATATGAACAGATTAAAAGAAATAAGAGAAGATAAAGATTTACTACAAAGTGATATTGCCAAAATATTAAATGTTAGTCAAGTTGCCTACAGTTACTATGAAATTGGCAAAAGACAACTACCAATTGATTTATTAAAGAAACTTGCAATATATTACCAAACTTCTACTGATTACCTACTTGGTTTAACCGATGTAAGAGCACCTTATCCAAAATCAATACTTAATAAGTAATATTATAATTATATCCTTCATATAGTTAAATAGCTTTAGATGGAGGAATATTATGATAAACAAACAAAATTTGTGGTTCGTTACTTTATTTTCCTTGATACTAGTTCTTGGAATATATTATGTAACAATGGGTGATGAAAGCTTAAGTGTACTGGCCGGAGAAAATAACATAAGTAAAGAAGTTAGTGTTAAAGAATCTGATGTTATCGTAGCACTTCAAGTAGACAGAGATGAAGCAGTTTTAAAAGAAATGAATGAATATCAAAGTATATTATTAGATGATACTGCAACTATCGAAGAAAAAAATGATGCTTATAATGCTCTACAAGCATTAAGTAATTCTAAAAGTGAATGTGAAAAAATTAAGAAGCTAATAACTGAAAAATTCAAATTTGACAATTTTGTCAAAATAGATGGTGATTCCATTAGTATTACAATCGCAGCTAAAGACCATAACAAAGAAATAGCCAATAACATTATCAGAGAAGTTCAAAGCCTATACGATAAACAAAAATATATTACAGTTAAATTTGAATAATATCCTATACATTTTCTAAAATACTTCATACAATACTATGAAGTATTTTAATTTTAAGGAGAATATTTATGAAAAAAAAGATACTAACTGACCGTGAACAAGAAGTATTTGAATTACTCATTAAAAATAAAACAACTACGGAAATAGCAAAAGAACTTTATATCAGTGAAAAAACTGTTCGAAATCATGTTTCTAATGCCATTCAAAAACTTGGTGTTAAAGGTCGTGCTCAAGCCATCATTGAACTTATAAAACTCGGAGAATTATCAATTTAAATAAAGACTTCGGTCTTTTTTTTATTCTATAAAATATAATTAATTAGGTGTTTTAAAATGATAAAAAAATCTTCAACAAGACGTATTTGTGTAGCTACACTTACTCTATTTATTTTACTTATAATTTACTTTTTTCCAAGTAATGATACCATTATCAAAGAACATTTAAGCTATATAACTAAAGATGAAATGCCCATATTTTTAGTAGATAATAAAGATTATGTTGCTAGAACTAGTATTGTTAAAAATAGTAGTGAAACTATAGAACAAATAAAAGAAATAATCGAAGCATTAACTAAAAATACTAAAAAATCTAGTTATATCAGAGATGGTTTTAAACCAATTATACCAGAAGGTACTAAAATACTAGATTTAAAACTTGAAGAAAATATTTTAACAATAAATTTTAGTAAAGAATTATTAAATGTCGTACATTGTGATGAACAAAAAATGATCGAAGCAATAATATACTCTTTAACAGAAATAAAAGATATTAAAAAGATAAAAATATTAGTTGAAGGAAAACCATTAACAAATTTGCCAAATTCAAATAAAAAATTACCAGAATATCTAGATAAATCATATGGCATTAATAAAATATACAATATAGATTCTATTAAAGAAACTACCAAGACCACGATATATTATTTAAGTAAGAATAAAGATTACTATTACTATGTGCCAGTTACTAAAGTTAGTAATGAAAAAACAGAACGAGTTGAAATAATCATTAAAGAACTTAAAAGTACTCCGATATATCACACAAATTTAATAAGTTATCTAGCAGCTTCAGCAAATATGACAAATTATGAGTTACTTGAAAGCACAATAAGTTTATCTTTTAATAATTATTTAATAGCTAATATGAAAGAAGAAGATATTTTAGAAGAAGTAAAATATTCAATTGCTTTATCTATCAGAGATACTTATGGCATTAATGAAGTAATTTTTAATATTCCAGACACAGAAAACACAAAAATTAGTATATAATGCCAAATTTTTCAAAAAAAGACTTGCCATAAGTCTTTTTTTATACTATAATTAGATTACCAACGAAAAAGGAATGTCCTGGTAGCTCAGCTGGATAGAGCAATCGCCTTCTAAGCGATCGGTCGTGAGTTCGAATCTCGCCCAGGACACCATTTGTATTAATAATAAATGACTAAGAAATATATATTTCTTAGTCTTTTGTTATATAGTAGCTCTTATAAAATATACTAAAAAAGTGTGCGTAAATAGCACACTTATATTTTATTTTAACATTTATAATGCAAGCACATATATAAATTTAAATCATTTTAATTTAGCAAAAACTTGACCATCAGGTGAAACAAGATTTTTCCCACTAATAGTCATATATGGTTCTCGCGGACTTTTTTCAGATTTGAAATAAATTTTATCTTTTATCTTTCTATAGGTGCAAGAAACATCATCATCTCTTGTAGAATAATACTCGCAAGTTTTATCTTTATGCAACACAAAAGTTTCTGTTTCCAATTTTCCCCTATAAGTATAGGTGTATTGATAAACTCCAGATAAGCCACCACTTAGTAACTTGATAAAAATAACAAATATTACAATTACAAAAAGCACAATACCAACAATATATTTTTGAGTTTTGCTTAATTGATCTATTTTTGTTGTTATTAACTCTTTAATATTCTTTTTATCATTTTTTAAAATAAAACCACAATTTTCACAAACATTATTTTTAGATTTGACTTCTTTACCACACTCTGGGCATTCATTTTTTTCAAAACCACAATGAGGACATAATTTAGCTTTATCACTAATTTCTTTACCACATTCACTACATTTAATTAAAGCCATGCTATCACCTCTCTAATATTCAGCAGAAATAATATTAACTAATTGAATAAATTTCAAAATTAACTCTATCACACTAAATATCATTCCTACTATTGAAAAAGTCTTACTTTTTTGATTTGTTGCTTTTGTATATCCAATAATCGATAGAGTTAAACCTGTTGCTGAAACTAAACCAAAAAATCTATAAAGAAGGATATAATTCCGACAATTAACCCACTTAAGCAAAGGGTATCACTCTTATTTGAATTTGCAATATTAAAATTAGGACATCCACATTTTGGACAAGAAGAACTATCAGACGCAAAACGTTCTCCACATTCACTACATTTTGTATAACTAATTACCATACATCCACAATGAATACATTTTTTAGCTCTATCACTTATTTCTTTACCACATTCATCACATTTTATCAAAGCCATTTTTACTCTCCTCTTTCTTTTTTTATATTTTTATTAATAGTTATAAGATTAAACGATACAATACTTGGCACAAATATTTCTATTAAGTATTTAAAAAGAAATTGAACTTTTTCGGCAATATTTTCATCATTAGAATAATAAGATAAAAAATAAGAAGAATAACACACAATACCTATTACTAAGAAAAATAATGATAGCCATTTTAAAGCCAATTTATTTGTTAGTTTATATAACCATAAAGATATAAAAAACATCGGCAAAACAAAATTATATATCAAATATGCAACATTATAAAACTCCAAATAAATATTTTCGTTTATCATTTCATAACAATCAGATAATGTAAACCATAAAAATAACAGTAATAATAGTGTAATAAATATATCACTAAAAATTTTTATTATTTTATTTTTATTTAAACCTCCAGTTTTTAAACTAATTCCACAATTTGGACAAATATTAGCTTTATTACTTATTTCCTTACCACATTCACTACATTTTATCAATGCCACAAAACTACACTCCTTTCAAATTTAATTATTTTACATTTTATATACAAACAATAGATAAAAACATTTTTATAAAATATATACTTACCTTTTCCAAAATGGGGGCAAACGTGCAAATATAATTACACAACTATAAACCTAAATTGTTCCAATATTTTTGAATTACTTTATTTATTTTTTTTATTGATTTAGCAGTCAATTGTTCATATCCTATACCATTTTTATAAATACCTTCGCAATTTTCATCATAATTATTCCATTCTTGACTATAATCACTATAATATATTTTATAACACTTGTTTATAGTTCCACCAACTTTATTTGTTCCAATAATTTTTACGTAATATGTATCTATTGTGTCAACATATTTTCTATCAATATCACTATATTTATATTTTACAACAACATCTAAAAGCCTTGCTTCTTTAGGATTAAAAAAACCTTCTTTATTAACCATTGATGTAACTCTACTGCAAACTTGTTCTTCAACATAATTTAATTTACTATCACTAAATAATAAAGTTATTAATATTACTATAAAGCAATAAGCCAGTGTAGGTATTGAAAAAAGTATTTTTTTCTTAAGATTATTCTCTTTTATACTTTTTCTGTATAAATTTAAACTTACAAAAACAATTCCTATAAGAATTATAATAAAAAGTAATATATATAATAATTTATTTAACATCATAATAAAGTCTCCTTTTAATAATTTTTCTTTAAATTCCAACTAATTTGTTTAATTTTAAGAGTATCCTTAGTTATTTTTTCAATAGTGTAATATTTATTATATTCAGAAGAACCTTCTTCTTTTAAATGTATAACGTTTCCAATTACTTTAGCTTCATAACTTGTAAATTCTGTTTCCGCAGCTAAACAATCATAAGCACCTTGACATTCAAATTTTGATACATAAAGACTATCACTATCATACCCTCCCTTATATTTAAATGTAAAAAGTAAATTATATCCATTCATTGAAATATTTTCAATTCTATATCCATAATCGGAATCTAATAATAAAAATCTTTTATCATTTAATAATTCTTTTGTGTCAAGATATTCCAAACAATTATCAAAATTTCTTTTTGCTTCTCCAAGAAATCCATTATTTAAAGCTTCCTTACCAAGTTTATAGTAATATTCATTTAGTACAAGAGTGCTATCTTTTAGTAAGTTCTTGTTAGCTAATAAAAATTTTGTTCTATCATAATCTTCGTAATTTATCAAAGTAAGATTTTCACTACCTTTAATTGCTGCTATATAAACATCAAATTTATCACTTGATAAGTGTAATTTTTCTTTAAAATATTCTAAATCATCATAAGATGCATTTGTTATATCAATAGTTGTGTAAGTTACTCCTTGTTCACTCAAATCATTATTTAATAGTCTTTTAAAATCACTACTTTCAGCATTTCCCTTTCTTTCAAAAAATATAATTTGAGTTTCATCTGTATTTATCAAATAATCAAGTTGTCTTTTAATATTATTATCTTTGATATCCTTAATGCCTAATAGAAAAAGTAATATAACAATTCCTAACAAGCACACCATAATTATTCTTCTTTTATTCATCTAAAACTAATCCTTTCATTAATTTAAACTCAAAATAGAAAGTTTCACAATTTTTATTTTTTGCTTTCTATAAATTTTAATGTTCCATAAATTTTATCCATTTCCATTTTTCGAATTTTGCAATTTTAATTGTAAATGTCATTATCATAACCATATTTTTTCATTTTTTGTTTTGCAAAATTTCAAATAATACTTTTATTACTATAAGATACCACTCCTTTAGTTTATTATATCACATTTTATCTACGAATGGTAGATAAAATTATTGTTTTCTTTTTGAGATAATTATTTTAGAGGTGTTTTATCAGTGAAAATCGACAAAAACGACGAAAATTACATATATTATGTAATCGGACAAAATTTAAAAAAACAACGAAAACTCAAGGGATACACTCAAGAAAAGTTAGCAGAAGCAAGTAATTATGCTTTAAGTTTTATAGGTAATTTAGAAAGTGATAAAGTATTTCAAACAATATCAGTTGGTAGCTTATACCATTTATCAAAAGTTTTAGGAATTCACATTACAGACTTATTTCAAGATTTATCAAACGAAGATGACAAGATGTAACCACTACATCTTTTTTATTACTTTAAAGCGATTTTATTTCATAACGCAAAAAAAATTATAACAAAAAAAAGAGATTATTTCTCTTTAATTTTATTTTTAAATTTTCTTATTAATCTACTAATACCAGTTTCATTTGGTAAAGCTAACTTAAGATTATGAGATTTAAAATATTGAATCTTAGAAATTGAATGCAATTTATTACCTAGTAGTTCAAACCTAATAGAATCTTTTTCATAACAATCATCATTTTGACTCAAATCACTATATTTATTTCTTATTTTTACCATTTCATCTTTAGTATCATCATAAAGCTTTTCCAATTCTTCAGTGGATAAATTTTTCATCTCATCATAATCTACTATCCAATCTAATTTTTTGAAAAATTCAACTTGATCTGCTTCTTCAAATTCCACATAATCTTCCATATTATCTTGAACTATAATAACTGGACCATTTCCATAAATTTTTTCTAAAACTGATGTTGGCATTAACTCACCAGATCGAAGAATTAAAACCAAATCTTCATTTTGAACATATACTTTTCCATTTTTAAATACTTTCATTTTTTCTCCTTAAATAAATATAAACATATACTACTATAAATATTCAAAAAAATCAAGAAAAAACTAGGCATTTACCTAGTTTAACAAGCCTTATCACCTTTACATGCTTTTAAATCTTTAATAGAATTAATAACTGTTTTATAAGTGTTTTTTAATTCTTTCTTTTGTTCATCATTTAATGCAGAATATGGGTCATTTTGACTTTCTACAGTTGATGCATGGAAACCTTTAACATTTCCCTTTGAAACAGCTACCAAAGTCGGAGCATATAATCTTTTAACACCAGTATCATACATATTTCCAGCTTCATCTTTAACATAAAATTTATCTAATTTTTTATCAAGTATTTTTAATATATTATAATATGCATCAGTACCTTTTTTAGTTTGTTCAGGTTCAATACTTCCAGAAAACTTATAAGTATCACGAATATCTAAAATATCAACATAATAAATCTTATCAACATTTAATTCTTTCGCAGCATCAAGCAATACTGGCACAGCATTTCTACACCAAGGACAAGCAGCAAAACCAAAATAAATTATTGCATCTTCATTTTTCATGATTTCCACTATTTCTTGACCTGTCTTATATACTATTGGATTTTCTTCATCAATAAAAATTTCCATATATTGTTTTTCATTATTTTCATTTACTACTTCATTTAAACTTTCATATTCTTTTTTAAATTTAAGGGCATCTGTTAATTTTTCTTCTTTATGAGTTGCAATAGCATACACACATAAACCAATTACTAATACTGTGCACACTAGTATTATACCTAAATATATTTTATTACTTTTTTCCATATCTTTATCACTTCCATTAAAATAATATCATAATTGAAAAACTAGTGCAATAAAATTTTGCCTAGTTTTTCATAAAACAGTCATTTTCATGTGAATTAATTAGACCAATTGCTTGTAAATATGAGTAAATAATAACTGAGCCCACAAACTTCATACCACGCTTTTTTAAATCACTTGAAATATTATCAGATATACTCGATGTAGTTTTGCTTACCTCATATATTGGATACTCTTTAAAATATTTAAGCAAATAGTTCTTAAAGCCATTATATTCTAAGGAAATACTTTTGAATATTTTAGCATTATTTATACTAGCTTTTATTTTTAATTTATTTCTAATTATATCTTTATTATTTATAAATTCATTTATTTTTATATCATCATATTTAATGACTTTTTCAATCTCAAAATTATCATATGCTTTTCTAAAAGCATCTCTTTTATTTAGAACACATTCCCAGGAAAGTCCTGCTTGAAAGCTTTCTAAAATAAGCATTTCAAATAAATAATGTTCATCTAAGTTTAGTACACCCCATTCTTCATCATGATACTTAACATACACAGGATTATCTAAATTACACCATTTACATCTCATGATACCATTTTCTTTCTAGATGCAATATTATTTAGAATAATAAATATAACAGCAAACCCGATTAAAATTAACATATTAATCCATATTGGTTTTAAATTAGTAAACGATAAGACTTCAAGTTCTGCTAAAAAATCATTTGTATTTATATACCAATATGCTGGTAATAAATGTGCTATTTTTATGACACTTTCAGGAAGCCACATAGTAGGTATAAAAGCTCCGCATAAAAATGCTTGTGATAAGGCAACTACATTAACAATACCTGATACTGCTTCTTTACTCTTAACTAAAGTACTAATAAATAGTGCCATACATAAAGCAACAAATGAGAATATAAATGTATTTAGGATATATAATAAACCTCTTTCTGAAAATGTTAAAGAGCCAAATATAATAAAAGCTAAAATAGTGTATAAAATAACTACAAAAATAGAATATAAACTACTTGCTATTAAAATATATTTATTATGTTTTTTATAATCCATACTACTTACAATAATTCTCTTTCTAGTATTTTCCTTATTAAAGCTAGATAAAACTAAACATATAATAAAGAGAATAACAGCAATTAAAGTATAACTTGCAAAATTATAATATCTTGATAATCTTGTTAATTCTGTAGTATTTATTTTAGTAGTAAGTTCTACTTTACTATTTTCATCAAGTACACTATTTACTTTACTTAATAAAGTAGTTTTATCACTATATTCTTTACTTAATACTTTGATAGTTTTAATATATCTAGTTAAAAGCATTTCTGCTAAATTTGATGTATAATCCCCACTAGATTTAATTTCTATATTACCATTTCCACCATTTAAAATACTTTCTTCATAACCATCAGGAATATATATTACATAACTTGCATCTCGATAAAATATAGCATCATCTATAGCCCTTTCAGTATTTTTTACATCTATAATATTAGCAGTTTCTTTAAAATAACTAACTAAATCATTAGAAAGAGTCGTATTATCATTATTTACTATTATTATATCTGGCTTACTTTCTTTAAAAGTACTTGTTACATCATTACTACTCATGTTTATTGTACCAAATATTATGAGCATTATAGTAAATCCAATAATAGTACCTTTATATCTTTTTACTACTTGCCAAAATGTTTTAAATACTGTCATATTTTTGCCTCCTTAAACTGATACTTGATGCAAGTAACATTATAAGTGAAAATATAAGTAAACTTAAAATATTAAAAATATATCTACTTTCAAATCCATAATAATATAGAGCATAAAATCCATCTGTAATCATTGCAGCTGGATTTATCATGTTTAAGATAGGTATATTTTTATCAATTACATATTTCATTGTAATACCCATCATACCTGATAAGAATGATAAAAACATTGTAACACCAATTAAAATACCACTTTTAGCATTTTCATTAGTTTTTAAAATAGTACCAATAATACATCCAAGTGATAATCCTGCAATTGAACCCACAACAGCAAGTAAGGAAATTAACCAAATATTAGAATTATAATCAATCTTTAAAATAAAGATTGTATAGATAAAAAGTAAAATTAAACCAGTTATTTGCACCACTAAACTTGCAAGTAAACCACTAAGTAAAAGTATACTTTTAGGTATCGGAGCAGTACTATTTCTCTTACCTACACTACTCATATTTGGCATATTTTTATTAATAATATACATTGATATAGCACCACCATATAAAGCAGCCATAGCAATTAAAGTATAATATTCAATCATAGTATAACTTAAATTACTTCTAGATATATTTTTAAACTCTATTGTTTCATTTAATTTTTCCATTACATTACTAATTACCATTTGATAATCTAAATTACCTTTACTTATTTCCTCATTTACAGTATTTTCAATTATTTTCTTATTACTATTTACTTCATCTACAAAAAACTTAAGTATTGTTTCATATATACCATTATCATTTATAGTTATATTTACATCACTATTATTAAATTCTAAGTAACCAGTTATTTCTTTGTCTTCTAAAAGTTTACTTGCATCTTCCCTATTTACTACTTTTACATTAAATAATTTATTATCACCAGCTTTACTTGCTTCACTAATGGCTTCTTTAAATATAGTGTTATTTTCATAATCAGGACTATCAACAACAGCAATATCAAAGGCATGAAAAGCTTCATTATTTTCAATATCATTAAATGCCATACGGAAAAACGTACCTAAAAGAATTGGAAAAATAAAAGTCCAGAATATCAAAGATTTATTTCTAAAAAGTACTTTTAAAGAATATTTAAAATTATGAATAAACATTAATCTCTCAAATCCTTTCCAGTAAGCTCTAAGAACACATCATTAAGTGTTGGTCTTTCACTAAATATCTTAGAATAAGTAACTTTTTTAGAATGTAAAAAGTCGATTAATTCACCAAGATTATCTTTACCCTTTTTATATGTAATTACTAAAGTATTTCCATTTTCCATAACACTATCAACAGTTTTAAATGTTTTTATTTCATCTACTACCTTAGAACTTATTTTCTTTACTTCTAAAGTTATTTTTTCTTCTAGTTTAGCAAGTGATTTTAATTCATCAGTTGTGCCTTCTGCTAAAATTTTACCTTTATCAAGAATAATAATTCTGTCACAAATCATTTCTACTTCTTCCATATAATGAGTTGTATAAACAATCGTAGCTCCATCATCACGTAATTTTTTAATACCATCTAAAATATTATTCCTACTTTGAGGATCTACCGCAACAGTTGGTTCATCTAAAAATATTAATTTAGGTTTGTGAGCTATACCACAAGCAATATTAAGTCTTCTAAGAAGTCCCCCAGATAATTGCTTTGGATAAAACTTAGTAAATTCTTTTAAGCCCACAAGATTTATGGCATCTTCTACATAAGATTTTCTTAAAAGTTTATCACTTACATATAAACCACAAAAATAATCTATATTTTCATAAACAGTTAATTCTTCAAAAATTGCTACTTCTTGAAATATTACTCCAATATCTCTTTTTATATCATAAGCATCTGGCTTCATTATTTTACCAAATATCTTAATTGTACCTTTTTCAAACTCTAATAAATTAAGTATAGAATTAATCGTCGTAGACTTACCACTTCCATTTGGTCCAAGTAACCCTAGTATTTCTCCTTCATAAACATCAAAAGACAAATCATCTATTGCTTTTAAATTCTTATAACTTTTACTTAAATTCTTTACTTCAATTATTTTTTTCATCATTTATTCTCCTTCTTTATTATTTTCCAAAAGTACTAAAGCTCTAAACTCACTTGATAAAAGTTCACTTATTTCTTCATCAGTTAAATTAACGGCTTTACACGCAATTAAAGTAGCAAGTCCATGCGTAAATAACCACATCTTAACATGAAATGATTTTAAATTATCTCCAGTTAAACTAGTACTTATATTTATATATTTTTCTACTTCATCAAAATTACCATCCGCAGCATCAATAAATTCACTTATTGAAAGATTAGTTTTACTCATAAATAACACTTTAAATATATTATTTTCTTCCTTAGCAAACTTTATATAATTGATACCTGTTTGTTTATACTTTGGCATTTCATCATTCATATTGTTTGTTATAAAATCATAAAAATACTTTATCATTTTCTTATTTAATTCATTTAATAACTCTTCACTATTTTCAAACTGATAATATATTGGTCTTATAGAACAATTTAACTTTTTAGCTATTTCTCTATTACTTACCTTTTCTATACCATCATTTCTAACTATTTCAAGTGCTGCTCTAAGTATATCATCTTTACTTATCTTTATTTGTTTTGGCAACTTATCACCTTCTTATAACTAAATTGTATCATGTGATACATTATTTGTAAAGAAAAAGATGTTAAAACATTTTTTCAACATCTTTAGGTACTTTATCATCCACGATTTTACTTATTATTTTTTTCTTTTGTTCATCTGTTACCTTTTTACCTGTCATTTTACTTAAAGTATCAATTACTTCCGTTAAAGTTTTTTCATCCTTCATATTTCCTTTTTGTAGTTTTTCTGCTAGACTAATAATAGTATTTTTATCTACTTTAGTCTTCTTTTCCACTTTTTTAAAAAATTCATCCCCAAATTTCATAAAAGAGCCTCCCTAAAGTAATATATGCCTAATTTGACAAATGTGCCCACTTAGTATATAATACTTACCAACAAATGGGGGTTTGTTATGATAACTTTTGATGATATAAAGGCTGTTTATAGTAGTACTAGTGATAGTGAAATTAATAAAACTTATACAGAAAGACAAAAAGAAAACAGTAGATTAAATAATGAAATAGCTAAAGAAGTATTCTTTGAATTTCCAAGTGAAATTATATCTATGCCAAGTATTATGTCTGATAGTGAAAAAGTAAGTTATTTAATATCATTATTTCTAAATAGTGGTAATAAAAGGCTAATTAAAATTGTATTAGAAATACTAAAAAAATATAATTATAATACTAGTTCTGAATTACTTAAAACAATGCAAAGAACAGATTATTATTTTAATGGAGATATAAATTTCATAACATATTCCAAATTTATTTATGGAGCTATCTCAATAAAAAACATTGAAGGAGCTTCACTTCAAAAAGTAAGTTTAAAATCAAGTTATGGAAATATTAATCTTTATCCACTTGATGCATGCTTTAATATGGGAAAAATAAATGCAGAAAAAAGAAGAGGTTTTTGTCATAATCTAACTAGTGATATTCTCGCTTTTAATCCAGATTTATATGGGGCCTATTACTACATTCCATTTGAATTTAAAGGTTATATGGAACATTCAGTATTACTTGATTTAAATCATGGTTTAGTACTAGATTTTGCCAATAATATTGTTTTACCATTAAAAACATGGGAAAAATTCTATAATAAACCATCAATATTAATAAGCGGTAAAGAATTCAGTGAACTTAGTAAAAGATGTAATGATGAATTAGGATTATATTTAACTACTTGCACATTAGATAGTGTAAGAAGAATTAGAAAGAAATAACCAGATAGAAAACATTCTGTCTGGTTATTTATAATTTAGTTTATTCTAATTGGATCTGATTGTGTTCCTGAACCGCTAGCATAAGTTATGGAAGACTCAAGATTGAAGGACGGCCGCACCGCAAAGTCGTCGTTCACACTGTAGCTGGACACGCTACCATTGTAGTACACAAGGAACGCATAGCTCGAATCGTCTGCATTACGGGAAAGAGTCCAATCATAATATCCCATATGCATCCAATTCAAATTTTTTGCTGTTGTACTATTATAATTATTCATTGTTAATGTCCATGCACTCGAACTTGCTGCATATCCATAATCTGAGACGTACATTAAGCCTATTTTTGCACTATATTCCTTTGCGTTATCTGTTGTATTTGTCGTTACTGGATTCACTATTTCATTTTGATATGCTACGGATGGTACTACTTGTGATATATTTGCATATGTATTTCCCCCAACTTTCCACGTTGTTGTTGCTATCTTATTCGCCCATTCGGTTCCGATATTATTAATGAAATTTGTATTTAAGTTTGTTTTATTTAGTAAACTTTCACTCCATGTGTTCTTTTTTGTTGAGTTATTCCAATAATATATATCAATTGTTGTTAAACTTCCTTTATAATATGATGCACTTGGTGTTCCTGTTTCTTGATAATCTCCATCTGTTCCTAGTAACGCACTTGTTGCATAATCATATTTAATTAATTTTACATTATTTTCAAATACTCCGATTATTCTGTATAGGTTATCTATTGGACATGTACTCTCATTACTTCCAAAACATACATAATTATTTGGATTTGCTCCAGAATATCTATATGAGCTATCTCCTGCTCCATTTGTTAAACTTGAATCATGATAATAGATACCATTTTCCCCTTGAGTTCCTGTATATAATTTTGCCACATGACATGCTAAAGTTGTTTCATCGCAAATTTCATCAAATCTAGGTGGAACATATACATCAAAATAAACATAACACTTATCAGATACATTTCCAGACATTAAAACAACTTTCTTTTCATCATCCCATAATAATTCTCCACCATTTTCACATTTTGATAGTGTTGTATTAAATACATAACCTTCTGTTGGCCAACTTTCTCTAGTTGTCCTTTCATAATTACCCGACTTTGCCTCTGTTTCAAGCATCATTGATATTGTATCCACATGTTTTTTTATTTGTTTAGTTTCTTCTTTCTCATAAACTCCATATTTATTATTCGTATATAATAAAGTTACCCCCACTCCAATGCAAAAAACGATTAATAATAATGCTATTTTTTTAATAATTTTTTTCATATGCATCTCCATCCTTTAACAAAATCACCCCAAATATTTTATCAACTATATTAGTATTCTACATCAAAAAAAAAAAAAAGCCACTTTTTTAAACAAAATAGTGAACTTTACATATTTAATTTTTCTAAAAAATAGATATTATATTCTTAATAAGGGTAACAAACATCAATAAAAAAGAAAAAGAATATTTTTATTCTTATTCTTACAAAGTATCAATTGGTTTATTAAATTTTTCAATCATTGGTAAATATATATTTTGTAGTGCTAAAATACCTTCCTCACTAGTAGCTTCAGCCCTAAAAGTTAAATTTGGACCAGTATTTGAAGCTCTAACTAAAACCCAACCATTTGTATAAGTAATTCTTACACCATCAATATCATTAATCGGATAATTTTCAATTTTAGCATAATTTTTAATTTGTTCAACAACATTAAATTTTATATTATCATCACTTGGTATTTTTATTTCAGGTGTTGTATAATATTTTGGAAAATCTTTAACTAATTTACTTAACTTTTCATTAGTTCTACTTAAAATTTCCAAAAGTCTAAGTGAAGCATATATTGCACTACCACAATCAGCATCTCTATCTCTAAAATAAAGATGTCCAGAATATTCTCCACCAAAAGGTAAATTATCTTGCGCAATTTTATATTGAGTATAAGAAGCACCAGTTCTATAACAAATACCCTTTCCTCCCCATAAAGTTAACATATCTTCCATAACTTTAGAACATTTTATATCATAAAGGAAAGTTTTATTTGATACACTATTTATCATATCTTTAATATAAAGTAACATCAGATGTTCAATTTGTAAAATCTCACCATTTTCCATAACAACACCTATTCTATCCCCATCACCATCATAAGCAACACCAAAATCAGCTCTATTATCTTTTACTGCCTTTTGTAATTGCACTAAATTTTCAGCAACTGCAGGATCTGGATGATGATTTGGAAAACTACCATCAGAAATATCATTTATATAAATTGGATTACAAAATACATTATCAAATACTTTTCTTATTATATGAGTTGTAGCGCCATTACCTGGATCTATTACAACCTTTCTTTTATTTTTTCCAAACGTTAAAGAATACTTTAAATATTCAAGATATTTATCAGTTATATTTGTATTAGTAATTCTACCTTGTCCATTTTTAAAATTACCAGCTAAAGTATAATTTTTAAAATCTTCAATCATTTCTCCACGAGCATTTATCATTCCATCAAAAGACATTTTAAAACCATTATCATCTTTTGGATTATGAGAAGCAGTAACCATAATACCTGGCATTTGGTTTAAATATCTAGCATAATAGTTCATTGGTGTTGTTGTATAACCCAAAGAAACAATATTTATTCCACTAGAAACTAATCCCTTTATAAGATTTTGAGTAAGAGTTTCACTAGACAATCTATTATCATGAGAAACAATACAAGAAGTTTTATTATATTTTTCTTGAAGATAAGAACCATAACTTTTTCCCACTATAAATGCGGTTTGTTCATTTATAGTTGTAGGATAAGTTCCCCTTATATCATAAGCTCTAAATATTTCTGTATTTATATTATTCATCTAATCATCCCTTTTATATCTATTTTATTATGGCTTCTAATGCTAATTTTATCATATTATTAAGTGAAGTTTGTCTTTCTTCAATAGATAAAACAACATTACTATATTTTGAATCAACTACTGTTGCAATGGCTGTTGCACATCTTCCCATACTATTTGCAACATGAATAAGTCCAAAAGCTTCCATCTCTTCTCCTAAAACTTCATATTCTTTTGGTATTCTTGAAAGAACTCTTTCAAAATCAATATATGGGCCAAAGACATCCATTGTGGTAAGCATTCCTTTATGTAAATTATTACTTAAACCAAGTTCATCAGCTGCTTTTTCAACATTATCATTAAGATTTTTATCAGCAACAACAACTCTTTCTCGATAATTATTATATGTATAAGCAAAGTTAGATTCACTATATACGCTTTCACTTAAAAGCATATCATTAATATTTGCTTTTGGACTAACTGCACCACAAGTTCCAATTCTAATAATTTTTTGAACACCAAAGAAATGAAATAATTCAAAAGAATAAATACCCATACTAGGCATACCCATTCCACTACCCATAACTGTTATAGGAACACCTTTATAAGTACCAGTAAAACCTAGCATATTACGTACATTTGTAACACACTTAGCATTTTCCAAGAAGTTTTCTGCAATATACTTTGCTCTTAAAGGGTCTCCTGGCATTAAAACTAATTTTGCTATATCAGATTTATTTTCTACTTCAATATGTATTGGATTTTCACCTAAAAACATTTTTATCCACCACTACTTTCTAGTATAATTCTACCAAAAAAATATACTTTTTACTAGTATAATTTTAAAACTTGACAAAATTTTAAAAAAGCTATATTTCCAAGCAGTTAACAAAAATAATAATATATGGTAATATGTATATAGCAAAGAAATTTTGCATAAATTAAAAATGGAACATCCAGTTTTTTCCGAGATTGGATGCTACCAATAAATTTGGCGCATCTAAATCACCCCCGTTGATTTAGAGCTATTTTATTTAATTAATAGAATTAAGATGATTATCATTACTAAAAGATTAATCCATCTTAAAGACAAAACTCTATTTCTAAAAAGAAATAGAGTTTTTGTTATTCAGAAAGAAAATCAAGAATATCTTTATAAACTTTTTTATTATCAGTTTCGTTTAACACTTCATGATACATATTATCATAAACTATAAATTTAGGTTCTTTATAACCTATTTTTTCTAGTGTTTTTTTACTATCATTTAAACCTTTCTCAAAACCAGTCACAGGGTCTAAAGCTCCACTAACACTTAATATTTCAAGATTTTTATTTTGAAATTTATAATTTTTAATATTATGCATATCTTGATTAATTTTAAATATTTCTATCATTGATGCAATCGGATATTTATAAGTACAATATTTATCCAGACGATATTTTTCTAATGCATCTTTATTACCAACTACCCATGAGTCATCTAAGAAGTTAGCAAATCTCTCTAAGAGTTTACTATAACCATGAGAACCTTTAAAAACTTTAAGTATATTACCAGTAAAAATACCAATAACACCTGCTTGGATATAGTTAGCAGTTCCACTTAAAACTAATTTTTCAAAATCACTATCACACTCTGCAATAAGCATGCGAGCAAACATTGAACCCAAAGAATGACCAAACAAATAAAATGGCACATTATATTTGCTTTTCAAAAAATTTTTAAACTCAATCAAATCACTAACAATAAGCTTATAATCAGGCATAAAACCTAAAGGATATTCATCATCAACAGACTCACCATGTCCACGATTATCACTTATAGCAACAATAAACCCATTATCATTTAAATATTTTGCAAAATCATAATATCTTTTACGATGCTCTTTAGCACCATGAACGAGTAAAACCAATCCTTCGGGATTACTAGAGTCAAATATAGTATAATAAAGTTCAAAATTATCTTTTAATTTTAGCGTACTTTCTATCATTTACATTTTCCTTCCATAACAAGTGGTATATTTATTAAATCTATTTTATTATCAAAAGTTACTACTTTTACTTCTAAATATAAATTATCCTTTTTATACTTTTCACAAATACCTTTAGAATAATCGCCTTTAAATGTTTTACCACTTAAGAATTTATCTAATAAAATAGAAGATTCTTCTTTATATTCATAAGATGTAATTTCATTTATTGTGTTTTCATTTTTTTCAAATAATGTAGCATTTATCTCTCTATATTTAGATATATCATAATTTTTACAATAAGTTATATTTTCTATAATATAACTACTTTTATCTTTATTATATAAAACATTTCCATATATAGAATATTCATTACAATAAGATTTATTATTTACTATATCACCATTATTATTTTTAATAAAAAGACATATTAATAAAACAATTATAAATATAATAATTGGCAAAATAAATACGATTTTCTTTACTTTTCTTTTTTTCATTTTATCACTATCCTCGGATATAAATTAATTATAACACACGAAAAGAAAAACTACCACATAGGTAGTTAAATTTCTTATTTTTCTTTACTTTTTCTAATTAAGAGAGTTGAACCAATAATACCTATTACTGCAACTATACCAATTGCAATATATTTTTCAATATTGTCTATTGTTTCTGGATTTTTTATTATTTCATTTTTTTCTTCTTTAATAATTTCAAAATTAGTTAAAGCTTCATTATTATCACTAAATACTACTTTTAGTGTATGTTTTCCAACATTAAGGGTACTTACATAATCTTTGTTAAATACAATTATTGTACTTCCTTCTTTTGATGTATAATTATTTACATCTACTAGTTCATTATCAATGTAGACTTTTTTATCAAATAAACTATAATCTGCATCTATTCTAAATGTCATGTCACTATCTTTATCAATAGTATATTTTTGATTTGCGCCTTCAATAACTTGATACTCTTTTGGTAATTGAATATCTTCAACATATTTAAATGTAAATTCATAAGTACACCTAGTATAATAATCAAATCTTGTTTCATATATAATACCATCACTAGTACTATTATAATCAAGTGCTGCACCAGTATATTGCATATGAAATCCTTTAAAAACATCACTTTTTTTATTTCCAACATTTATTGCAGTTAATATTGCGTTATTCTTTGTCTTATTTCCAACTATCTTAATAACAGCTTCATTTTCATTGTCTGTTAATAACAAACCATTGTTGCTTCTTTTATAATATAAAGTTTTTTCTAAATCTGCAAATGATTTTAATCCTTCTGTTAATTCATCATTCTTAGAAAAATCTATTACATATTCCTTACCATTAGTTAAGTCAACAACACCTTTTGATGATATGTCATTATATATATTTTCAACTTTGGTATTAATAGCAATATTTGCTTTTTCAAATTTAATATTTAATTTACCGTTAAATTTACTTGATTCTAATTTAAATGAAGGTTTTGTGCCCTCTACTATTGATGTAGAAATAGGATAGTACCAATTATTAATTCTCAATCGTACTGCTCCCGGTTTTGTAACACCTACAGTTTCATTTTCAATTTCTTCAATAACAAACTTATACTCCGATTCGTTTAAATCAATTACCATATTATTTGAAATATCCACAACTAAATTATCATCTTTAAAAACTTGAACATTTGCTACCTTACTATATTCAACATAATCATTATGAATAATTCCACCTTCAAAATTTAATGTAACCTCATTCTTTTCAGTTGCATTAACTCCGAGTACCATTGCAAAAGCAACTATAATACTAAATATAATTTTTTTCATATTTTTCTCTCCCTATTCTGTAAAATCTTTTATTTCTTCTTCAAAACAATCTTTATAATTATATTCTACATATTTTTTATTTCTATTTGTGAATGTATCACTTATAGGTATTAATGTATAATCTTTTAAAACTACATATTTATATGTAAACGTTAAAACATCATCATAATATTTAGATAACATATTCATTTTTAATGTTGAAGTTGTCCTTTCACCATTTTTATAATAATCTACGACTTCATAAAAAGCTTTATCTGTTCTTATAATTCTATCATTGTAAACATTAAGTATCTTTTCTCCTTCATAATTACCTTCAACTTTAGTTTTAGTAAATGGATAGAACTTTTTATCATAAAAACTTTCAAATGGAATAGTTAATTTATAAATTATATTATCTTTAACCATGTGTAAATTAAATATTAAATCATAATCTAATTTTTCTTCATAAGTCTTTTCAGTATATGAGTCATAAAATTTTTGTAATTCATATTTAGCATTTGCAAACATATTATATCCAGCTTCAACTTTATTATCTAAGTTAGTATCTTCAATTGAATAATATTTATCATCACTTGTTATAAAATGAATATCTGCTCCATAAGGAATACCTATATTAACTATTTTTATATCATCTGGAATATCCAATACTTTCCTATAACTAAATTCACCACTTTCTAACTTACTCGGGTCAAATATATAAGCTTTATTATTACTTATAAATGTATATTCATTAAAGAAAGTATTTTCATTTAATATCTCTCCCCCAACAAACTTTTTATAATCTTCTTTTTTCTTTCCACTATTACTTGCAGCTTCTTCTACTAAAGAGCTTCCTTTATTTCCATCTTCATTACTATTTTTATTATCCTTTTTATTAATTAAGATTATACTTACTACTAAAAGAATGATTAAAATAACACACCCACCTATAAACCACATTTTTTTATTTTTCATCATTCACCTATTTTTCAATATAACCACTTGTTTTTTTAGTATACATATCATCACTTATAGATTTATATCTTTCACCACTATAATCATCAGTAAATCCATTATAAGCCTTATAAATTTCACTAGTTTCAGTATCATATACTCTTTCATAACCAAGTATTGCATCACTTTGTTTTTGACTCATAATATCGTATGTTGTACTTCTTTTTTCCCAAGCACTCATATAAGAATCAAAAGCAGCTTGAACACTTGCACTAAGTTTTAAAGCATTAGCTGTTTCGGTATTGTTATTTTCAATAGTTTTATTTACATAAGAACTCTTAAACTCTATAGAATTAATAGATTTAGTTAACACATCTTCATAATCTATAAAATAATCTTTTTCACAAGTAATAGCATAAATATCATAAATCATATAATAAGTTGTATCCATTCCCAAATTATAACCATTACCAAAGTTTACAACACTTGCCATAAACATACCTTCACCATCATTATTTTTTTCATCTTTAAATGTTGCCCTTAAAACTTTACTATCCATGGCATAACTTTTCATTGATGCGCTAGAATCAAATTCTTCAACTACATCAAAATTATTTAAAACAGGAAATTTAACAGTATTATATGTTGAATCTATTCCTTTCAAAAAGTCAGTTACATCATTAAACTTACTATAAAATTCTTTAACTGTAGGATTATTTAATACAACAGCAGTTGTATAAATCTTATATGTGCTCGAATTTCCACTTAAAGAAGCATAATTTTGCCATGCCTTTTTAGCACTATCACTTTTAAGAAGTGGTTGTATTTTTAACATCAAATAAATTTTATTAATGGGATTTTCCTTATCATAAACACTTATTGTATAAAACATTCCATCTCCACCAAAGGTAACTTCCCACCCTTTTGGCTTTTTCATTGAAAGTGCATCATTTTCGTAATCTTCAAATTCTATTTTACTTACTTTACTTGCAACAATCTTTACATTACCTTTATTTGTTTTAACTAAATTACCACTACCTGTACTTGTTAATTTAATTGTTGCAAAAACAAGCCCAAACAAAACAATAATTGAACAAACGATTATAATAATCTTCTTATTTTTCATATACATACCTCTTTTCTACTAATAGTATAATTTAATTAATTAAATATAACAATTAAGTTGTCATATAATACATTGTTTTTAGTGACAACTTACATTAGTTATAGTATAATACTTCTAGGTGAATTGTAATATGAAATTTAATGAATTATTAAACAAATATCTAGAAGAATTTAATTGTAGTTCCAAAACTTTATCAGAACTTACAAATATTTCTCCGGCGGTAATAAGTAGATATCGAAGTGGTGAACGTACACCAGCTATAGACAGCAAACAATTAGAAAGTATAATTAAAGCTATTAAACAAATTAGTAATAAGAAATACAAAGAAGAAGATATTGAAAAAGAATTTAAAAGTATTTTTCAAAAAACAGACTTTGACTATGATAATTTTAGTAAAAATTTAAATGAACTTATAAATACTTTAAAAATAAACATCAAAGATATGTCAAAATATACACTATGTGATGCATCAAGTATTTCTAGAATTCGTTATGGAAAAATAAAGCCAAGTGAACCAATAGAATTTGCAAGTAAAATAGCAAGTTATGTTACAAATAAATATGCAAATGAAACGGATATAACTAAAATAGAAAAATTAACTAATAATGATGGAGAAAATTTATATAATAAAGTATTTAAATATTTAACAAATAAAGAAGAAAATAAAAATAATGACATGATAAAAAGTTTTTTAAACAACTTAGATAAATTTAATTTAAACGACTATATCAAAGCCATAAAATTTGATGAATTAAAAGTACCAACTGTGCCATTTTATATAACTAAAACCAAGAATTATTTTGGTCTTGAAGAAATGAAAAAAGCTGAACTTGACTTTTTAAAAGGTACAGTTCTAAGTAAAAACAATGAAGACATATTTATGTGCAGTGATATGCCAATGGAAGATTTAGCTAAAGATATAGATTTCAGTAAAAAATGGATGTTTGGTATAGCATGTCTTTTAAAAAAAGGAATACATTTAAACATTATTCATAATTTAGATAGACCATTTAATGAAATGATGCTTGGATTAGAAAGTTGGATACCTCTTTATATGACTGGTCAAATAAATCCATTTTATTTTAAAGATATAAGTACCAATATTTATCATAACTTAACTTATGTATCGGGTACTTTAGCACTAGCTGGTGAATGTATAAATAACTTTCATAAAGATGGAAAATACTTTTTAACTAGCAATAAAAAAGAAGTAGATTATTATAAAACTAAATCTAACAATTTACTTAAAAAAGCGAATAATTTAATGAATATATATAAAGAAGAAAACAGTAAATCTTATAATCTATTTTTAGATGATAACTTAAATAAAGATGGAGATAGAAAAAGAATATTATCAAGTCTTCCCCTATTTACAATGAGTGATGACTTACTTAATGAAATATTAAAAAATAACAAAGTACCTAAAAAAGATATTAATAAAATAATAAACTATAAAAATGAAGAATTTAATAAATATAATAATTTATTAAAAAATAATAATATTAATGATATAATTTATATTTTATCTAAAGAAGAATTTAATAAAAATGTTCCTTCCTTATCTTTATCAAATATCTTTTATGATAAGAAAATAAAATATTCTTATGAAACATATCTAAAACATTTAAAAGAAACTAAAAGGTTTGCAAATAAAAATAATAATTATATTTTAAATATTTCTGATTATTTAACATTTAATAATATATCAATTACTATCTTTGATAAAAAACAAGTAATTATCTCTAAAGAAGAAAATCCTACAATTCACTTTGTAATTAAACATCCTAAATTAGTAAATGCTATAAATAATTTTAATCCACTAGTAAAAGAATAAAGGCTTCAAAAAAAGTCTTTTTCTAATTAAAAAAGCTCATACAGAGCCTTTATTTTTATATTCTACAATTACTTAATTATTATTCAAATAATTTTCATCAACATTTTCTACTATTTCATCTACTTCTTCGTCATCAACTATTTCATCATAATCGTCATAATCATCTTCAACACTTATTTTTACCTTTGCATCTCCAACAATTTCAGCGCCCATTTCTTTTTCGATATCAAGTAAAACATTACCATCTTCAATTTTAACATTTGATACAGTTGGTTGTTTTAAACATCTAACAATTATTTCACTAGCACCATCCATATTAGCATCATTTCGAAGTGGTACATTCATTGTATCAGTATAGCTAAATCTTTTTGTTGTAACAGCAGTTTTTTTATCAGTATCATAAGAATACCAAACATTAACATCAAAACTTCCATTAATATTAACTAAACCATTTTTTCCTTTGATACCATTAAATGAATGATTTATAACCCAACAGCCTAGAACAGTGTTAGGAACTTCTTCAGGTGTTAAAGTAAATGAACTAGTATTTGTTTTCTTTGCTTTGCCAATAACAGCTTTGGTAACTATTTCTTTAAAACTAGACAAATTAATCACGCTCCTAATTAAGTATATGCATCTACTTTACAAAAGTACACAAGATTTGATATACTTATTCTGGTGATATTATGAATGATAATTGTTTATTTTGCAAAATTACAAGAAAGGAAGTACCTGCTAAAATATTATATGAAGATGATGATATATTAGTAATGCTTGATGCTTATCCAGATACTGATGGACATACTTTGATTATTCCCAAGAAGCATTATGAAGATATTTATGAAGTTCCAAATGATATTTTAATAAAAATGTTTGATGCCGCAAGAAAAGAAACAAAAAATTTAATGTTTAAATTAGATAAAAGTGCACTAACTATGCTATTTAATTATGGTGATGCTCAAGCGATTAAACATATTCATTTACATTTACTTCCTGATTTTATGCACAAAACGCATAATCTAGACAAAGAAGAAGTATATAATTTACTAAAGGATTAAATATGGCAAGACGTAAAAAAAGATTTAAAAAAAGTATTGTAAAATTTTTCTTAAGTATTGTCCTAGTTGCTTTAGTTGGTTATCTAAGCTATACTGGATATAATCATTTCTTTGGAAATAATAATAGTTCTAATGATGAAAATGTTATAAAAAATAATAACAATAAAAATAAACCAGAAGCAAAAGATGAAGTTTACAAACTAAAATTACTTGCAACTGGTGATGGACTTATTCATAGTGTAATTTACAGAAGTTACTACAAAAATGGGGTTTATGATTTTACTGATGCAGTTAAGTATGTTAAAGATATTGTTAAAGATTATGACATAGCTTATTATAATCAAGAAACTCCGACGGGTGATGATTCTATTGCTTATTCGGGTTATCCAATGTTTTATACACCAAGCGCATATGTTGATGCAATGCGTGCCGTAGGTTTTAACGCTGTCTCACTTGCGTCTAACCACTCACTAGATAAAGGTGAAAAAGGAATACTTAACACAGTAAAATATTTTAAAACAACAGACATGCTTTATAATGGAATGAATGATTCTGAAGAAATGAGAAATAATTTTACAATTAAAGAAAAAAACAACATTACTTATACAATGTTATCTTACACAACTAAAACTAATGGTTTAAGTACTCCGAAAGGAAAAAGCTATTTACTTAATACTTATGATAAAGAACAAGTTAAGAAAGATATTGAAGCTGTTAGAGATAAAGTTGATGTCTTAATAGTTGCTATGCACTGGGGTATTGAATACATAAATATGCCGAATGATGAAGAAAAAGAAATAGCAGAATACTTATCTAGCCTTGGAGTTGATATTATAATTGGTAACCATCCACATATACTTCAGCCAATAACTAAAATTGGTGACACAATAGTAATGTACTCTCTAGGTAACTTTATATCAAATCAATATGGTGGAACAAATGGTGATTGGAATAAACTTATTGGATTTATGGCAACACTAGATATAACTAAAACCGTTACAAAAGATAAGACCATAAAAATGACTTTTGATAATCTTGGTGGTGAATTAATATTTACTAAATATAATGGTAACCCTGTAACTACCGCAGTTCATGATGGGCATACAGTTATACCTTTTAGCATGATGAAAGATGATAGTTATCTAAAAGATTATGAAAGACTTTATAAAAAATATACTGGTGTACTTACTGCCATGGGAGAAAATTTAAACATTGCACCACTTGGCTCTAGAGCAAACTAAAAATTGTTATGTAAATCATAACATTTTTTTATGCCAAAGAATATTTCCTTACCTTTATTCTTTCATCACTACAATATTCCATGATAAATTTATTATCTTTTTTACAAAGAATAATACCTATTGTTTTATCTTGCATTGGATTTCTTAGATTCTTATCTATATAATTCATATAAACTTCTATTTGACCTATATGGTCCTTTTTTAGTTCAGTTACTTTTAGTTCTACCACTACAAAACAGTTAAATTCATAATTATACAAAAGTAAATCAATATAGTTATAGTTACAACCAATTTTAATTGGGTATTCATTTGATATAAAACAAAATGAATTACCTAGTTCTTTTAAAAATGCTGGTATGTCTTCAAGAATCATTTTTTGTAACACTTTTTCCGATATTACTTCATAATTAGCATTACTTTTTATTATAATTGGATTTTTGATTGTATCTTGAACTTCTAATTTTTCATCATTAATTAGCTTTAGTTTTGTTTGTTCATCTAACCTTTCATATTCTTTATTTTTAATACGTTTGCGAAGTTCACGTACTGATAAATTATTTTTTATTATTAAATCACTATAATAAATTATTTCTCCACTATTTGTAAGTGGTAATAATTCTATATAATGACTCCACGTTAATTCACCAGACACTGTCTGGTGAATTCCGCTTTCATAAAATTGACGCATATACCTTAGTGTTGAAACTGAATAATTTTTATTTAATTCCTTACTCAACTTTTTTGAATATTCCTTAATAATACCTTCACCATAATGTTTACCTGCTTCACTTAATAATTTTCCAACATTATAATAAGTTGTTAAGTCACTTTTGTTTTTTGAATAATCCTTTATTTTTTTAGTAATTTCATTATTTAGTATTTCATTTTTTATCTCATTATAATAGTTCATATTCTCTTACCTTTATCCTTTCATCACTACAATATTCCATAATAAATTTATTATCTTTTCTACAAAGAATAATACCTATTGTTTTGTCTTGAGCCTGCTTTCTTAAGTTTTTATTAATGTAGTTCATGTATACTTCTATTTGACCTATATGTTCTTTTTTAAGTTCTGTTACTTTTAACTCTACAACTACATAACAATTGAACTCAATGTTATATAATAGTAAATCAATATAATTATAGTTGCAACCTATTTTAATTGGATATTCACTACCTATAAAAGAAAAAGAATTACCTAACTCTTTCATAAATTCTTCAATATCTTCAAGAATAATTTTCTGCAATATTTTCTCAGATACTATTTCATAATTAAATTTATTACTAATTATTATTGGATTTTTGATTGTATCTTCCAACTTAAGGTCTTCTTCATTAATTATCTTTAATTTTGTTTGTTCATCTAATCTTTCATATTCTTTATTTTTAATACGCTCTCTAAGTTGTCTAACAGAGAGATTATTTTGTTCACAAATAGTAATATAATATTTTATTTCATTGGTATTATTTATTTTAAGCAATTCACAAAAATGACTCCATGTTAATTTGGTCGACAGTGTCGACCATTTTGAAACAACACAAAATAAATAAAATTGTCTAATTCTCCTTAGAGTTCTTTCAGTATATTTTAAATTTATATCATTTTCTAACTTCTCCGAATATTCCTTAATAATACCTTCACCATAATGTTTTCCTGCTTCACTTAATAGTTTTCCAACATTATAATAGGTTGTTAAATCACTTTTGTTTTTTGAATAGTCTTTTACTCTTTTAGTTATCTCATTATTTAATATTTGCTCTTTTATTTCATTATAATAATTCATACTTTCCTCCAAAATATTATCACACTAATCTTACTTTTTATTTTCTACAATGTCTTTTCAAAAGTAATATCATTAATTACAATACGATACATACCATAAAGATTTAAAACAACTTTGTCTTCGTAATCATAACAAACAGCAAAACAACCACTTCTAGATTCTTTGTTAAAAATTTCATAATTAACTTTACCATCAATGATTTTGTAACCATAATCAATTGAGTTGAAAAAAGAATTAATAAAATCAAACAATGGATCTTTATTAGCAAATAATTTTGAAAACATCATTGCTTTATCTTTTGAAAAAGATACATCAATAACATCTATTTTCACAATAATACCTCCTTAAATTGTGTATTATAAAGGCAAAAAAAATAGCCTGCAACACTTTCGACAAAACATGTCAAAAGGTTACAAGCTAATTTGCGCGATTTTGTAAAATGAATGTAAAGTTTCTTCTAGAAACCTCGACCTCCACCACCACCGCCGCCAAAGCCGCCGCCTGATGAAAATCCTCCACCATGACCACCATAAGAGCCACTAGATGAACTAGCCATTTCTCTATTAATAGTAGTTTGAGCCCCTCTAAAAGCTTCATTAAGTGATGAACTAATTACACTAGTCATATTAAAATCATTAATAAATATATAATTATTTCCATAATAAGTATCAGCAAGTTCTATTTCTTTAATCTTAACATTCATATCTTTTTGTACCTTTTTTGCAAGACCAAAAATAGTTGCATATACTAAATATCTTTCCCACAAAATAATTTCTGGTAATTCTTTAGTATCAAATGTACCAAAATCATTTAAGAACTTTTTAAATGCTTTCCATCTAGTATAATGTTCAATACCTTTTTCACTTTTTCTTTTAATTGTACCAATATAAACTATAAAAATAATGGCTGCAAATATTAAAGTATTTACTATAAATGTATCTACGTTAAGTACAATGCTTGCAAAATAAATTATAAAGGCTAAGAACAACATAAAGAAACCATAACCATATCTACCAGGTAATTTATCAAAGAAACCTTGATTCTTTCCATCTTCAATAACTTTATTTTTCCATTTAGTATAACTACTCATAAAGGTGTTACAAGTCTTTGTAGATGAAGCATATGACTTTAATTCTTTCGTTGTAAATTCATTATTGCCCCCTACTGTTGTAAATAGAAAATCTACTAAACAATTTTCAGTATCATTTAAATTATCTCTATTAATTAAAGTAAATTTATAATTATTCTTTTGTTCAGGTAATTTCTCAACACTAACATTCTTCTTATAAATTAAATTCATAAGTGATGCACTCATAGCATTTGGTGTTATAGTATTATTCATTAAATAATCTATTACTTCAACATTATAATCATCAATAAATTCTCTATTATATTCACCAACAAATTTAGGTTTTCTTTCTTTATCATATTTTTTATAAACATAAATCCATAAACTTACTAAAAGAACATAATAACCAATTGATAAACCTTCAATTGTATAAAAATAAGCTCTATATTTTTTTCTTAAAGCATTATCTTTAGCAACTATAGCATCTTCACTTTCTACGATACTTTCTTTAACATCATCATTATTTACTTTAGAAAATAAACTTTCATTAAACCCAGTTTTAGGCACAAGTGTCCTAAAGTCAACCGCAGTTCCAGCATCTAATTTTTTAACTTTTGCCAAAACACTTGTATATTTTTCATTAACATTTATAATATCGGAAGAACCTGTAAGTGGTCCATGAAACCACCAGCTAAAGTCATTTTTATTCATTTTAATTGGATAATTTACTCTAATTTGTAAATCTTTAATATTATCTTCAAATCCAGTACCTAAAAAATTCCAATAATATTCAATAACATCATTATGGGCAATACCTACATCTTTTAAAGTATATTTAATTAAAAATGCTGTAGTATCATCATCAGTTGCATAATACATTCTAATTCTAATACCTTCACTCATATCAGTTAATATATATCTTGCTTTTGTACCATTATTAGCATAATCAACTTCTTTAAACAAATCAAAATCATTATTAAAAGTATCAAAAGAAACATTATTTACATAACCAGCCGATATACTTAGATTTTCCAAATTACTTGCACTATAATTACCATAATCATTTCTATAAAATATATCTCTTTCATATCCATTAAATGTTCCCTTTAAAACAATTAATTCTTTTACATCCATATCACCATTTTTTTGTAAAGTAGCATCAATATAAAAATGTTTTATGTCATAATCAGCAGCAAAACTTACAAGTGGTAAACACATAAATGTTATAATTGCAATTAATATTTACTTCATAACTCACCTCTTTAATATTAAAAAAGACGTTTAGAACGTCTTAGAATTTAACTTGAACATTTTGTCGTTCTGTTTCATTTGCTTCAAAGAAAGTTTCTTTGTTAAACTTAAATAAACTTGCAATAATATTACTTGGCACCATAGATACTTTATTGTTATAAACCATAACAGTATCATTATAGAATTGACGTGCTGCAGCAATTTTGCTTTCAGTTTCTGTAAGTTCTTGTTGTAAAGCTTGGAAATTGGTATTAGCTTTTAAATCTGGGTAACTTTCAGTTAAAGCAAATAACTTAGATATTGCTTGAGTAAGTTCTCCATCGGCTTTCATTTGTTCTTCAGGAACAGTAGCAGAAACATAAGTATTACGAGCCTTAATTACAGCTTCAAGTGTTTCAGATTCATGTTTAGTATAACCCTTAACTGTTTCTACTAAATTTGGTATTAAGTCAAATCTTCTCTTTAATTGAACATCAATTTGAGCCCATTGATCTTTAACTCTATTTCTTAAAGCAATTAAGCTATTATATACACTAATTGCCCAAAGTACTATTAAGACAAGAACTATAATTAATATCATCCACCATTTCATATGCTCATCCTCCTTGCAATAATTTTATCATAAATTTAAAATAATATAAATATTTTTTTATAAGTTTACAATATTTAGTGTTAAGAAAAGAAGATACTTATTCAGCATCTTCTGTTTCTTCTACTTCGTTTACAATTTCTTCAGTATCTTCGATAATATCATCATTATCCATAAGTTTTTCTTCAAGTACTTCTTGAGCATCATCATCTAAAATTGCCTTTTCAAGTTCTATATCAATATTATTATAATCACTATAACCAGTACCTGCAGGTATTAGTTTACCAATAATAACGTTTTCTTTTAGACCTTGAAGTCTATCAACTTTACCATGAATAGCAGCATCAGTAAGTACTCTAGTTGTTTCTTGGAATGATGCAGCAGATAAGAATGAATCTGTTTCTAGTGAAGACTTAGTAATACCAAGCATAATTGGATTACCTTTAGCAGGAGTTTTACCAGCCATAATAACTGGTTTATTTCCTTCAGTAAATTCTCTTAGAGAAACTGCAAGACCTTCAACAAAGTCAGTATCTCCGCTATCCGTAATTCTTACCTTATTTATCATACGTTTACAAATAATTTCAATGTGTTTATCGGAAATATCAACACCTTGTAATTTATAAACTTTTTGTACTTCTTTTAATATGTATTCTTGTGCAGTAAGTGGGTCAGTTACAGCAAGTAATTCTTTTGGTGAAATAACACCTTCAGTTAATTTATCTCCAGCTTCTACTTCATCACCTACAGCAACACGAAGTTTCATATTGTAATTTGTAATGTGTTCATGACAACCAGCTTCATTTTCAATAGTGATTGTATGTTTACCATTGTTTTCTTCAATACCGATAACTTTACCAGCAACTTCAGCAATCGTAGCTTTTCCTTTTGGAATACGTGCTTCAAATAGTTCTTCAACTCTTGGTAACCCTTGAGTAATATCATCACCAGATGCAACACCACCGGTATGGAATGTACGCATGGTAAGTTGGGTACCTGGTTCACCAATTGATTGAGCAGCCATAATACCAACAGCTTCACCTTTTTCAACTAAGTTACCAGTTGCAAGGTTACGTCCATAACATTTTTGACATACACCATTATTTGATTTACATGTTAGAACACTTCTAATTTCAACCTTTTTAATACCAGCTTTAGTAATTTTAATGACAGCATTTTCATTAATCATTTCTCCAGCTTCAACAATAGTTTCTTTAGTTTCTGGATTAACAATTTTCTTAGATGCATATCTACCTAAAATACGTTCAGCAAGTGGTTCAATAACTGAGTTATCTTTTTCATTTAATAAGTCATAAACAACAAGCCCTTGATGTGTACCACAATCAAATTCTTTAACAATTATATCCTGAGCAACATCAACAAGTCTTCTTGTTAAGTATCCTGAGTCTGCTGTTCTTAACGCAGTATCGGCATCACCTTTACGAGAACCATGTGTTGATAAGAAGAATTCAGACACAGACAAACCTTCGATAAATGATGATGTAATTGGAATTTCTACAGTTGAACCATCTGGTTTTGCCATTAAACCACGCATACCAGCAAGTTGGGTAAAGTTTGAAATCTTACCACGAGCACCTGAGTTCATCATCATGAATAATGGATTATCAAAGTCATTTTCACTTATTGCTTTAAGTTCGTTCTTAACATCATCAGTTGCTTTAGTCCAAACTTCAATAACACTTTGATATCTTTCTTGGTCAGTAATTAAACCTCTTTGATATTGCTTATTAATTTTATCAACTTTAGCTTTAGCTGCTTCAATTATTTCACCTTTATGTTCACTTCTTACAACATCTGCAATAGATACTGTAATACCAGCAATAGTTGAATATTTGAAACCTAAATTCTTTAATTTATCAAGCATTATAGATGTTTCAGTTGTTTTATATCTTTTAAATACTTGAGCAATTAATTGACCTAAAGTCTTTTGAACAAATGGAGTAACAAGTTCCATTTTAGCTATTTCTTCAGGAATATTTGAACCCATTGGTAAGAAATACTTATCTGGTGTAATTCCTTCAATATTAGCTTTAGTACCTTCTTCTACATATGGGAATGTATCAGGTAAAATTTCATTAAATTTTAATTTACCTACTGTTGTAACTAAGTATTTATCTCTTTGTTCTTCAGTAAATAATTTATATTTAAATGAATTAACTGGAATAGCAATTCTTGTATGTAGTGTTATTTCTTTTCTTTCATATGCCATTAAAGCTTCATTAGGATCTTTATAAACATGTCCTTCATTTTCTTCACCAGCATATTCAATAGTTAAATAACAGTTACCAAGTACCATATCTTGTGATGGAGTAACAATTGGTTTTCCATCTTTTGGATTTAGGATATTATTAGCACTAAGCATTAATATTCTAGCTTCTGCTTTTGCTTCTTCAGAAAGTGGAATATGGATAGCCATTTGGTCACCATCGAAGTCGGCGTTAAATCCTGCACAAACTAGAGGATGTAATCTAATAGCTTTACCACCAACTAAAACTGGTTCGAATGCTTGAATACCAAGTCTATGAAGTGTTGGAGCTCTGTTTAAAAGTACTGGATGTTCAGTAATTACATCTTCAACAATATCCCAGATTGATTCATCACGAGAATCTATTAATTTTTTAGCACCTTTAATATTGTGAGCTAAACCTCTTTCAACGATCCCATTAATTACATGTGGTTTAAATAGCTCAATAGCCATTTCTTTTGGAAGACCACATTGATGCATCTTAAGATTTGGTCCAACAACGATAACAGAACGACCAGAATAGTCAACTCTCTTACCAAGTAAGTTTTGACGGAAACGTCCTTGTTTACCTTTTAACATACTAGATAAACTCTTAAGTGGTCTATTACTTGCTGCAGTAATACTTCTTCCTCTTCTACCATTATCAAAAAGTGAGTCAACAGCTTCTTGAAGCATACGTTTTTCATTTTGAACAATAATAGTTGGAGCTCCCAATTCTAGTAATTTCTTCAAACGATTATTTCTATTGATAATTCTACGATATAAATCATTTAAATCACTAGTTGCGAATCTACCACCATCAAGTTGAATCATTGGTCTTAGTTCTGGTGGAATAACTGGAAGTACATCAAGTACCATCCATTCAGGTTTATTACCAGATTCTTGGAAAGCAACTAAACAATCAAGTCTTTTAACAAGACGAATTCTCTTTTGTCCAGTTGTACCTTCAAGTTCTTTTCTTAAATCTTCAACTTCTTTATCAATATCAACTTGTTTTAATAATTCTTTAATAGCTTCAGCACCCATACCTACTTTAAAAGTATTTCCATACTTTTCATAATAGGCACGATATTCTTTATCAGATAGAGTTTGTTTAACTTCAAGTGGTGCTGCACCTGGATCAATAACTACATAACTTACAAAATATAGTACTTCTTCAAGATCTCTTGGTGACATGTCTAGCACAAGTCCCATTTTAGATGGAACTCCTTTAAAGAACCAAATGTGAGAACAAGGAGCAGCAAGTTCAATGTGCCCCATTCTTTCTCTTCTTACCTTTGAACGAGTTACTTCAACACCGCAACGGTCACATATGATATTTTTATATCTTAATCTTTTATATTTACCACATGAACATTCAAAGTCTTTTGTTGGTCCAAATATCTTTTCACAGAATAATCCATCTCTTTCAGGTTTAAGAGTACGATAGTTTATAGTTTCAGGTTTTTTAACTTCACCATAAGACCATGCACGTATCTTTTCTGGTGATGCAATACTAACCTTTATACCTTTAAATTTACTAACATCTATCATTATTCTTCACCTTCCCCATCATCTTGAATATCTTCTTCGATATCACCTGGAAACTCTAAATCATCTAAATTTTCTTCATCTTCGAAATCATCATCTTCAAAGTCATCAAGATTATCATCAATTTCATCATTTTTGTTAAGTTCATTTGTTGTAACATCTATTTCATTAATACTAAATGCTTCATTATCATCTTCGTCTTCTTCAATATCTTTAAATTCTACAACATTATCATCATTATCAATTACTTGAACATCTAATGCAAGTGCTTGGAATTCTTTAACTAGAACACGGAAACTTTCTGGAACACCAGCTTGGTCAATTGTTTTACCTTTAACTAGTGATTCGTAAACTTTAACACGACCAGTAATATCATCAGCTTTAACAGTTAAAATTTCTTGTAAGACATGTGATGCACCATAAGCATATAATGCCCAAACTTCCATTTCTCCGAAACGTTGTCCACCGAATTGAGCTTTACCACCTAAAGGTTGTTGAGTAACAAGTGAATAAGGTCCTGTTGCTCTGGCGTGAAGTTTATCATCAACCATGTGGTGTAATTTAACCATGTACATAACACCAACATTAATTCTATGGTCAAATGGTTCACCAGTACGTCCATCATGAAGTACTACTTTACCATCTGGAGCCATACCAGCTTCTTTCATTTCTTCAGAAATATCATCCCATGTTGCACTATCAAATACTGGAGTTGCATAATGAACGCCTAATTTTTTACCAGCCATACCTAAGTGTAATTCTAAGATTTGTCCGATATTCATACGAGATGGAACACCTAATGGATTAAGCATTACATCAACTGGTTTACCATTTGGTAAGAATGGCATATCTTCTTCTGGAAGTATAAGGGAAATAACCCCTTTATTACCATGACGACCTGACATTTTATCCCCAACTTGGATTTTACGTTTTTGAATAATATATACTCTGACAATTTTTGATACACCAGCAGGAAGTTCATCACTATTTTCTTTAGTATAAACTTTAACATCATGAACGATACCACCAGCACCATGTTCTACGCGAAGTGATGTATCTCTAACTTCACGAGTCTTTTCACCAAATATAGCATGTAACAATTTTTCTTCTGAAGTAAGTTCTTGTACACCTTTTGGTGTTACCTTACCAACTAAAATATCACCATCTCTAACTTCAGTACCAATTCTTACAATACCATTTCTATCTAGGTTCTTACGAGCATCTTCCCCAACATTTGGAATATCTCTTGTAATTTCTTCTGGTCCTAATTTAGTATCACGACAATCAATATCGTAATGTGATATATGAAGTGATGTATAAACATCATCTTTTACTAATCTTTCATTTAATATAACAGCATCTTCATAGTTATAACCTTCAAATGTCATGAATGCAACAGTTAAGTTTTTACCAAGTGCTAGTTCACCCATATCAGTAGATGGACCATCAGCAATAACTTGACCACGTTTAATAGCATCCCCAGCTTTGACAATTGGATGATGATTAATACAGCTTGATGCATTACTTCTTTCATAATTTGCTAAATGATATGTATCTTTGCCACCAGCAGTTTTAACTATAATTTTTAAGCCATCAGCATATTCAACTACACCATCTGCTTTAGCAACAATAGTTGAACCTGAATCTCTAGCTGCAATACATTCAACACCAGTACCAACAATTGGAGCTTCACAAGTAAGTAGTGGAACTGCTTGACGTTGCATGTTAGCACCCATTAGAGTTCTATGAGCATCGTCGAATTCTAGGAACGGAATACAACTTGTTGTAATTGCAACAACTTGACTTGGAGCAACATCGACATAATCGATTTTTTCACGTTTTACATAAATAGTATCTCCATTAAAACGAGCTACTACTTCGTCGTCTATAATTCTATCATTATCATCAAGTTTTACAGCAGCTTGACTAATTGCATGACCTTTTTCTTCATCAGCAGTTAAATAAACTACTTCATCAGTAACAACACCATCAACAACTTTATGATATGGAGTCATTATAAATCCATAATCATTAATCTTAGCATAACCTGCAAGTGATGTAATAAGACCGATATTTTGTCCTTCTGGTGATTCAATTGGACAAATACGACCATAGTGGGATGCATTAACGTCACGAACATCCATACCAGCACGTTCACGAGAAAGACCTCCAGGTCCTAGACTTGATAAACGTCTCTTATCAGTAAGTTCTGCTATTGGATTAATTTGATCCATGAATTTTGACAATTGTGAAGAACCAAAGAATTCTTTTAATGCAGCTGTAACTGGTCTAATATTAATTAATGTTTTAGGTGTTACAGTATCAAGTTCTTGAGTAGTCATTCTTTCACGAATAACTCTTTCCATTCTAGCCATACCAATTCTAAATTGATTTTGAATAAGTTCCCCAACTTGACGAACACGACGATTTCCTAAGTTATCAATTTCATCATCAGAACCAATATTTTCATGTAAACCAATATAATAACTTAAAGATGCATAAACATCAGGAATAGTTAAACGTTTAATATCAACACTTTGATCTACACCAATAATATTGATAGTTTTCTTTTCATCCATTGGATCCACAACTTTAACAACTTGAACAGCTTTATAATCATCTAGTTCTTCATTAATTAAAATATCTTTAACATTTAAACCATTTGCAAAATAAGGTTTTAATTCTTCTAATAATTCTTTTGTTAAAACATCACCAGCTTTAGCAAGTGTCTTTTTACCATCAATTAAACTTTCAGCTAGTGTTAATCCTTCAAGTCTATCTAATACATTTAATTTTTTATTAAATTTATAACGACCAACCTTAGCTAAATCATAACGGAATCTATCAAAGAATCTTGTAATCAATTGGTTCTTTGATGAATCAAGTGTTGCTGGTTCTCCAGGTCTTAACTTTTCATAAATTTCAAGTAAAGCTTCATCAGTATTACTAGTTGAATCTTTTTCTAATGTATTTTTAATATATTCATTATCACCAAATACACTTATAATATCTTCATCACTAGATAAACCTAAAGCTCTTAAGAATGTTGTAACAGTAACCTTTCTAGTTCTATCAATTCTAACATATAAAACATCTCTAGCATCTGTTTCATATTCTAGCCAAGTACCTTTATTAGGAATTAGTTCGCCACTAATAATATGTCTTCCATTTTTATCTATTTCCTTTTTGAAATATACACTTGGACTACGAACTAATTGTGATACAATTACACGTTCTGCCCCATTTATGATAAATGTTCCAGCATCTGTCATAAGTGGCATGTCTCCTAAAAAGATTGTTTGTTCTTTTACTTCACCAGTTTCATGAATAAAAAGACGTGCTTCAACCTTTAATGGAGCGGCATAATTTACCATTCTTTCTTTTGCTTCTTTGATTGAGTATCTTGGTTCATCAAAATAATAATCACCAAATTCTAGTGAAATATTACCAGTAAAGCTTTCAACTGGGAATAAGTCATCAAATATTTCTTTAATACCTGTTTCTAGAAATTCTTTGTATGATTTCTTTTGAATTTCCAATAAATCATTCAACTCTAAAACGTTTTTCGTCTTCGAAAAACTTCTTCTTTCACGATAGTCACCAAATTTTTTAACTTTATAAGCCACGATATCACCCCATACACAATTTTTTAAGACTATTTTTTTCTTCGTTTTTATTTAAAAAATAAATACGCCACCAATTTAAAATTGTAAAGCCAAAACGTTAATTTGTCAATTAATTTTTGCTCTAAAAACATAAAAACCTTTACTTTTTGCCAAAACTTCAACATTATAACACTCTTTTAAGAGTTTTTCAGTTGATTTAGCACCTTGGTCTTTATTTATGACAAACCATAATTCGCCATTATCTAAAAGATGATTTTTAGCTCCTTTCAATATTTCTAATACAGTATTTTTACCTGCCCTAATCGGTGGATTAGTAATTATATATTCATATTTATTTTTTACACATTCATAAGCATTACTCTCGTAAGCTTTACCTTTTACTTCATTTAATTTAATATTTCTTTCACATAAATGAAGTGCTCTTTTATTTATATCAACTAATTCAATATTTATATTTAATATCTTACCTGCAACGATTCCTAAAAAACCATAACCACACCCAACATCTAAAAGTGTACATTCTTTTTCTACTTCTTTATGATTTTCTATAAATGTTTCAACTAATAACTTTGATGCATAATCTATTTTATTTTTAGCAAAAACGCCATTGTCACTAAAAAACTCAAATGGTGTATTTTCATAACTATAAGTAAGTGTTCTTATCTCACTTTTTAAATTTGTATTGTTTGTAAAATAATGTTCCAAAGGCACTTTCCCCTTTTCTCGCTATAAAATCATTATACAATAAAAACTTGCACTTAGTCAATTGTTTTGTGCAAGTTTTATTAAAAAGTTTTAGCCACTTAATCTAGTTCTAAATCACAAATACTCTGATTAGCTTTACTTTTAGAATTAGCTACAATTTTTTTGCCATTTGAGCATTCTAACAAATCAAACTTTTCTAACTTATATTTCTTAGCAACTTCTACATCTTCATCATTTTTAAATACTTCATATTCTTTATCCTGAATTAAATCATCAAATTTAAATCTATCATCAGTTAAAAGATAGCTTAGCTCATAGATATTATCACCATCATACTTAACATTAATAGTATTTAAACCATAATAGTAATAATCTTTTTCTTTAACTAAATTAGTTAATTTATTATCATCACTAGCTATTATTTCAAAACTATAAGTATCATAAATATCACTTGCAACTAACTTTGTATTAGTTAAAGTTATTTTACCATCATTTATACTAGTTACTTTACCATAAACATCGACATAATCATAAATTCTATATTTACTTAAATTTTCATCAGTATTTACAATTAAAATATTATTCAGATTAAAATTAACATAACCATTTAAAGTATCATCCCCTTGAGTAAATGATGCAAGTTCTATATTTTCATTACCAGTAATTTTACTTATTTTACCATAAATATGTACAAATTTATGATGATACTTTTTAAAAGACTCTTCAGCATCTTGCATAAAACTATTTATATTAATAGCATCAAGACAATCATTACTACAAACATAATTTTTAGTATAACCATAATCTAAAGTTAAATTTCCATTACAATCAAATACTCTATAAAAGAAACTATTATAAGTTCTCATTTTATCACTACTTTTAATAGCATAACTAAATACCGGTACTCTTTTAAGTGTATAAAATAACAATGTATCAATTCCATAACTAAACACAAGCATAATAAGAGGCACTAAAATAATATAGAATATATTTCTCTTCTTCTTTAAACAAAGGCTCACAGTTATTAAAATAATCCCCAATACCAAACTAATTATTCTAAAAATAGAATATATATTAATTAAAAATGGTACAATCATCAAAGTTAATCCAAGTCCCAATAGCACAATAAGTCTTTTTTTCATTTTAACGCCTCGCTTCTATATATATATTATACCCTAATTTATACAGAAAAAAAAGTTGAATTTAATCAACTTTTCACTTTTTTACTAATTTAAAGCGTCTTTTAATTTGCTTCCAGCTTTAAATGAAGCAACTGTCTTAGCAGGAATTTTGATAGCTTCTTTAGTAAGTGGGTTAATACCTTCTCTTGCAGCTCTTGTTTTAGCAGTGAATGTACCAAAACCAACTAAAGCAACCTTTCCATCTTTCTTTAATCCAGCAGTAATACCTGCGATTGTAGCATCAAGTGCACGAGCAGCATCAGCTTTAGAAAGTCCAGCTTCTTTTGCAATTAATTCTACTAATTCTGTTTTAGACATAATTATTACCTCCCAATTATCTAAAATATTTCGTAGGAACATTGTCCTTACATATTAAGACTACCAGAAAATCTAGGTAAAATCAATAACAAATTGCAATATTTTTTATATTTTTGCTAATTTTTTCTAGATTTTACAAGATTTTGACAATTTAAGGTACAAAAGGCTGTCTTAAAGCCCCATTATTAGTTCTTTCTAAATACTGTACTTCGCATTTAATTTCAGGTTTTATATACACAATATCTTTCTCTTTTATTTCTAAAATCGGCTTAATATTTTTCATATTCATTATTTTATTTGCAAGATTTCTTTTCTTACCCAAACTTACTTTTCCCACATATTTTAGTTTACCCTTTAAATGCTCACCCAAAATCAAACTTATCACATAACTATTTTCTTTATTTATATACCCTAATACCACAAACTCCCCTTTTTGATAGTTTTTTATCTTTAACCAATCATTACTTCTTTCATTTATTTGATATTTACTATTTATTTTCTTTGCAACTATCCCTTCCATATTCATTTTCTTAACAATATTAAATAATTTTTTACCATCTTTTTTAACATACTTGCTTTTTATAAATATATCATTATCTTCATACTTTTCTAATATTTCTTTTCTCTTATCAAGACCTAAATTTATTAAATCAATACCATTATATAAAATATCAAAACAAACAAATACTACTGGATTAGTTTTACTTAAATAATCAATAGTTTTCTTATTTTTTAAATGTATTCTTTTTTGAAGTTTTGAAAAAGATACATTACCATTTTCGAACATTATTATTTCTCCATCAAAAATAACATCTTCCTTGAAATATTTATTTAATACTTTAATTTCAGGAAACATTTCTGTTATATCAACACCATATCTATTTCTAACCACTACTTGACCATTATTTACAAAAACTAAACTTCTTACTCCATCATATTTTATTTCATAAATATATTCATCATCATCAAAAGGCTTATCTACTTCACCAAGAAGCATCGGTGTAAACTTTTCATTTAAAAGACTCATTTTTTCTCCTTCAAACTTTTTTCCAAAGCTTTCATTAAATCATTAATTTGTTTTTTATTTGTACTTTTAGTTTTCGTAATCTTTTTACCATCTAATTTAGCATCAATTGCCATTTTTATTTTATCTTGATATTCATCTTTATATTCATGAGGCTTAAATTCTCCTTCCATACTTTCTATGAGTTTAACTGCTAAATCTAACTCTTTATTTGTTACTTTAACTTCCATATTTTTATCGGGTATTCTAACTTCTTCTTCAAAGTATAAAGTTGTAAGAATTATACCATTTGGTAAAGGTTTCAAAATTCCATAATAAAACTTAGGTCCAATTACGGTTTTAACTAAAGCTACCCTTTTAGTTTTCTTAAGTGCCTCATAAAATAAATTATAAGCTTTAGATTTCTTTTCAGTATTCAAAAAATAACTTTTTTCAAAATACCAAGGAGGAACACTTGTCTCTTTTACAAAAGATATGACTTCAATTTCTTTATCTTTATCAGGCTTTAAATTATCAAGTTCTGTCTTACTAAATACTAAATAACTATTTCTTTCAAACTCAAAACCTTTAACAATATCACTTTCTTTAACATCTTTTTTACAATGAGGACAATATTTAATATACTTTATCCTTTGTAAACATTTTTTATGTAACTGATTAAATGATGTATCATTATTCTTAATAATTGGATTAAGTAAAACAGGAATATTTACTAAAGCAAAAGAGATACTAGAATGTATATTTGGCATAACCATCACCATTTTTAGTATCTCTATTTTTATATATTTTATGCAAGATTTTCTATAAATTTCATTATCATAACTCTATATCAAATGCAAATTCATAGTCTATTTTTTTCTTTTCTTTTGTTTTTAAATAAGCTTTTTCTTGATGTGATTTTTCAACTATTTCTTTAGTAGTATAATTCTTAAAATATGTCTTAATTTTTTCTAAAACCTCTAATTCTTCATTATCAAAAATTTCTTTATCAAATTCTTTTTTAGATTTTATCAAATGACATTCCGATTCATCATTAATATACTTAATTTTATAATCAATTAAGTTTTCTTTATATAATAGATTTATTATTGTATCAAAATCATCGGGTACGGGACCATATGGTAATTTAACATACTCAAGTCCAGTTATAGAAGTAGTTGTATTTTTGTAATTATAAAAATCTGAATAAAACATTTCTTTTAATAATTTTGTTTTTGGCATTGTATCACTTGCTAAAAATAATATTACATTTTTAATCTTCTCAATAGATAAAGGTGTAAAACCATTATATTGTGATAAATTATTATCATTATTTTCTTCTTCATTTATCATTTTCTTTATATTATTACCTTTAAATGCCTTTATTTTTTCATCTATTTTTATATATTCATTTGTACTAATTCTTTCCTTACTTGCAACTAAATATTCGTTTATAGCTTCAGGATTGTTAATTAAATTTTTAATGGATACCATATATACATCATTTGGTATTGATTTTCCTTTTTCATAACTTATTAAAGTTTTTTTTGCACATCCAATTATCTTTGAAAAATCTGCAAGTGACAAATTATATTTCTTTCGTAATTCTATTAACTTTTCTTTGGGAACACCATATTTATTATTAAACATTTCAATAGCTAATTCTGAAGTTCTATTATCAAGACATTCATCATAGACTATTTTTCCACAGTCATGGCAAAATCTTCTTTTACTAATAAAAGATATATCTTTCCCTTTAATTGTAAAATCATTTTTATAATCTTTAACATATGTATTTGTACTACCACAATTATAACATTTCATATTAACACCCTCATTTTTTATCTTCATGAAAAGACCAACATTCTGCTTCAACAGTATCATCATCTATACATAACTTAATATATGCAATTTTATTATTTATTAGTTTTTTAAATGTCAAACATTTCTTTAGTGATTTACTAAATATAGGTTTAGGATCAACAAAATAAAACTGTGGTTTTAAATAATAAATGTGCTGCCATGCCTCTTCTTCAGTTAATCCTAAATTTAACAAATCTTCCAAATAATTTCTATCATTTCTGGATTTGAAATGTTTTTTATTTAATTTAATTAACTTTTTAATTTCCGATAATAACCGTATTTGATCTCCATTCATGAATCCCCCTTGTACACTTTCATATTGTTATTGTGTTGCTAATAACATGGTAACATAGGTAACCTTTTTTGTCAATAAAATATTTCATTATTGCATCTGCTACTTTCTCATTTGCTAGACAATCCCCATAAGGATTAGAGGTTTTACTTATTTTTAATACAATTCTTTATCAAAAAAATTTTTTTGTTTCTTCATAAATTACACTTTCATCAGTACCTATAAGTTTTAAAGATAAGTTAAATATCTTCGAATCACTTTTTAGTACAACGTCATACAATTACTTTATATTTTTTCATTTTCCAACCTTAGTACTTCATAACCGTTTTTTTTGATAACCAGTTTTGATGACCGATCATCATCTTTTTTTATTATGATTTGTTCACTAACTTCATTTTATATTTTCTATACTCAAGCATACTAGTTGTAACAATTATTTCATTTGTATAAAATTATAATAAAAAAAGCAATGAATCATTTCATTACTTTATTGTCTACTAAAATACGAAGTTATTGCATCTACTATTCTCTCACTTGCATGACCATCACCATAAGGATTAGATGCTTTACTCATTTTTTCATACTCTTTTTTATCAAGAAGTAATTTTTTAGTTTCTTCATAAATGTTTTAAAAACTTTAAATTGTAAATAATATTATAAAATTTTTTTTAGTTCAGTGTAAGAATTCAAAAAATAATTTGATACATTATTGCCTCGGTCAACATCTTTTATAATCTCTGCTAAACGATTAGAGAATATTTCCGCACCAGAATCACTCATATGAGTAATATCATAAAAAGATGTTTCTTCGGAATATAATTTCATCCTACTTTTATCTAAATTAAAGTCGTAATATTCGCAATTATTTTTTCTAGCTAAATCAATATATTGTGAAAATATATCATCAAGATTGTTGCATTCAATAATCATTCTTTCAGTAACCGGAGTTACAACTAATATAACTCTTATATCATTTTTCTTACATAATTTAATTATTTTGTCAAAATAGTTTAAACTTTCTTCTTTTATTTTAGTATCTAATACTTTTGTGTTTTTTATTTTTTCTTTGGTTTCATCACTTAGCAATTGATTATTACTTAGCATCGATAAGTAACCAAATGTTTCATATTGTTCAATTGTATTGTGTATAGAAAAAGAATTTTTTGATCTTACAATTATATCTGAAAATACTTTTTTATATTCATCGGGTGTGAATGCATTTGTGAAGAAGTTTATTCTTTCAAATACATTATCAAGTCTACCAAGAACATATAAATCTCCTTCAAGACCCAAATTTTTCTTATCTAATGTTAAAGCATTATAGGATATTTCAAGATAAACTGTTTTTATTGGATTTCTATTTATTTCTTTTTCTAACATAACATATCTACCATACATACTCATAAGTGGTGATGATAAATTATATGCTTTCGTATTTAATTTTTCATTTAATACTGTTGGTTTTATAGAACGAAGTGCATGTGATGAGCCAATAACTAGAGTATCAAGTTTTCCACTAAGTGATGTACGTACTTTATAATCTTGATAATAGTAACTTTCTCCCCAAAAATATGGTAATGTCGAACAAATTAATATAATTATTACAAAGAATATTAATAAAGCCGTATGAAGAATTATTTTTTTAAAATTGTGCATACATAAATCCTCCTCCAGTGTTATTAAAACCTAATGTTACTAATAATGTAATTGAAACAAGCACAGCTAGCATAAATACTCTCACTATTGTAGGTAACTTATTCAACTTATCTCTAACTGGTCCTTTTCTTTGAATTAAGCTAACTACAAACATTAGCACTATACCCAAAACTATAATAATCAAAGCAGATTTACTGGCAAATGGCAATAAATTTTTTAATGATGTAGGTATTGTATGTTCTGTAAATATTCTTTTCCATAATCCTAAGCCATTTTTTAGACCATTAGCTTCAGGTAGTACTTTAATAAATATCACTAAGATAAATGTTCTTATTACTTGAATACATCTCCATATTGGTCCACCAATTTTTAACTTTGTTTTAATCCAATTATATACTGGTTCCATCCACATAGAAAATATAATAAATAATCCATTTAATCCGCCCCATGCTATATATCCCCAATTGGCACCATGCCATAATCCTGTAGTAAGCCATACTGCTACTAATGCAATACTGGCTGGTAAGTTTTTTCCAACAAATTTACCAAATTTTTGAGAAATATTTTTTCCTAGGTTTGTATTCCATTTTGAAACTGCTATAGGATAATATATGTATGACTTAAACCAATTTCCTAAACTTATATGCCATCTTCGCCAATATTCTGCTATAGATTTAGAAAAATAAGGACGTTCAAAATTTTCAGTTAATTCAATACCCATTATTTGACATAAACCACATACTATGTCCATATAACCAGAAAAATCTGCATAAATTTGCACACTATACATAAATATTCCTATTAAAACAGTTATTCCAGCATATTCATTATAATTTATAAACACATCACTAACATAACTTGATAATAGGTCAGCTACTGCTACTTTCTTAAAAAATCCCCATATCATTCTTTGTACACCATAAAGCCAATGATTATAATCAAATTCATGTGAAGTAAACAATTGAGTAGATAACTGATTATAATTACTTATTGGGCCTTGTGTAATTTGAGGAAAAAATGATGCGAAAAGCAACAATTTCAAAGGGTTTTTGCAAGCTTCATTTTTATCCCAATAGACATCTATGAGATAACCCATAGTTTGAAAAGTATAAAATGATATACCCAAAGGAACAATTAAAGATAAACTGTTTATTTTGTCACCTTTACCAATTAAAGCAATAATTGAATTAAATTGTTCTATAGCAAAATTTGAATATTTGAATACGCATAATATTCCAAAATTGAGTAATAAGGTTCCAATTAAAATTAATTTCTTTTTCCCCTTTGACCTTGCTTTGATGATTTTTTTCTCATCGACAGTAATATCTTTTTTATCTTTTAAATAATTTTTTGTTTTTAAACTTATTTTTTCTATCCATATCGCACTAAACCAACTTGAAAATGACGTAATTAATATATAAATAGAATTTTCTATTCCAGCAAAAGCATAAAAGATTAAACTAAATATAAGTAATACAAACCACTGAACTTTTTTTGGAAGTAGAAAATAACATATTAACAAAGCTAGACAAAATAGAAGAAACTTGAAAGATATCAGAGACATATATTATTCCTCATTTTGAATTTTTTGAATCATATTCCACATAGCCTCTGCACTATTAAAATTTTCAGGTATTAAATATTTAGGACTAATTTGTATGTCAAATGAATCAGATATTTCTGCTACTAAATTGACAATACTAAATGAGTCTAAAAGTTTGCCATCTATTAACTTTGTTTCCTTTTGATAATCTATGTCTGGGTTAATTTCTATTAAAATTTCGATAAGTTTTTCCATAATTCATTTCCTTTCTTATAAACTTTTCTTTAATTCCTGACGATTTATTTTACCATTGGCATTTAATGGTAATTTTTCATATATTTTAACTTTACTAGGAATCATATAGTCTGCTAATCTATTTTTAAGTAGACTTCTTATTTCTTGAGAAGTTAAATTACCATTTATTTCACAAAATAGTGTAATCATTTCTCTTTTTTCATCATATAAACAACAGCATCTGTTTATTTCTGATAATTTATCACACTCTGCTTCAATTTCTCCAAGTTCTATTCTTCTTCCCATATGTTTAATTTGAAAATCTTTTCGAGAAATAAAACACAAATTTCCATCTTCATCATAACGTGCTAAGTCACCAGATTCAAAAACTCTTTTACCGTTTTCTTCAAAGAAAACTTTTGATGTTCTTTCTTCATCGTGATAATAACCAAGTGCAAGTGCAGGACTACTAATAAATATTTCACCAATAGTATTAGAATCTTTAATTATTTTTTCATTATCTCTTAAAGTAATTTCACAATTTGGCATAGCTTTTCCCATTGGTAAAACATTTATATTATCTAAATTACCAGTAACTTCATAATATAAACAAACCCCAGCAATTTCAGATGAACCATAAAGATTTACAAATTTAACTTCTGGTAGATTTTCAAGCCATTTTTTTAAATGTTTTATTGGAAATACTTCACCTACAAAAAAAACATTTTTTAAATAAATTGGTTTTACTTCCAAAAAAGTGTTAAGTTTTGAAATTAAACAAAGTATTGATGGTACCCAACAAATCCAATTTATTTTTCGCTCATTTAAATAATTAATTAAACCTACAGGCAATATAAATTTTTCAGTAGGTATTAATTCTAACGTTGCAGCATTATATAACGATAAGTATAGGTCTTTTGCAGCAGCGTCATAAAATAATGGTGCTTGATTACCAATAATAGTATCATCAGTAAATGGATAAAGGCTACTAAAAGCTTTTATAAAACTAATCATTCCACCATGACTTTTTAAAACTCCTTTTGGCTTTCCAGTTGAACCAGACGTATAAACCATATATAACGGATCATCTCCACTTAATGGAGAAAAATCAAAATCAATATTTTCGGATTGTGCACATGTATAAAAATCTACCTTAATATCAAGCTCATTTATTAATTTTTCATCTTCTTCACTTCCTAACACTGCAATAGGATCCGCATCAGCAAAAATTGCTTTAAGTTTTTCCTTAGGCAAGCTTGCGTCTAATGGAATATAATAATTACCACTTCCTATAACAGATAAAATTTGAACAAGAGTATCCACACTTCTTCCCGCAAAAATAACAATAGGATTCTTAGTTTGATATTTAATTAATTTACCAGTCATTAATTTTACTTTTGCAAATAATTCTTTATATGTATATTTTGTATCTTGATCTGCAACAGCTATTTTATCAGAATGATTTTCAACTGCATCTAAAAATATTTCCCATATTGAATTCATATAAATTCTCACTCCTTAACTTAAGTATAAGTATACAATAAAAAAATTTTTTTAGCAATACATACTACTTCGAAATTATTGTTTAATTTTCAAAATATTTTATTATTGCATCTACTATTCTTCGACTTGCATGGCCATCCCCATAAGGATTAGATGCTTTACTCATTTTTTCATACTCTTTTTTATCAAGAAGTAATTTTTTAGTTTCTTCATAAATTACATCTTCATCTGTGCCAACAAGTTTTAAAGTTCCTGCCTTTATACCTTCAGGTCTTTCTGTTGTATCTCTTAAAACTAAAACTGGTTTTCCTAAACTAGGTGCTTCTTCTTGTATTCCACCACTATCAGTTAAAATGATATATGATTTATTTTGAAAATTATGAAAATCAAATACTTCAAGTGGTTCAATTAATTTAACTCTATCAGCATCACCAAATACTTCATTTGCTACTTCTCTTACGCGTGGATTCATATGAATTGGGTAAATTACTTTTACATTACTAAATTCATCAACAACTCTTTTAATAGCTCTAAATATATGACGCATTGGTTCACCTAAGTTTTCTCTTCTGTGAGCAGTAAGTAAAATCATTCTTTCACCAGCATTTATCCAATCAAGTTCTGGATGGGTATAATTTTCATCAACAGTTGTACTCATTGCATCAATTGCAGTATTTCCAGTTATATAAATTTTACTTTCATCAATATTTTCTTTAAGCAAATTATTTTTACTAATTTCGGTTGGAGCAAAATACATATCAGTCATTCTATCAACACACTGACGATTCATCTCTTCTGGAAATGGTGAATACTTGTCATAAGTTCTAAGTCCAGCTTCAACATGTCCAATAGCAACTTGGTTATAAAAAGCAGCTAGTGCCCCTGCAAATGTTGTAGTAGTATCACCATGAACTAAAACTATATCAGGTTTAACATCTTTTATTACTTCTTCAAGCCCAACTAATGCTCTAGTTGTAACATCTGCAAGACTTTGTCCTTGCTTCATAATATTTAAATCATAATCTGGCTTAATATCAAAAGTATTAAGCACTTGATCAAGCATTTCTCTATGTTGAGCAGTTACACAAACAATACTTTCTATTTCTTTTCTTCTTTCTAATTCTTTTACTAGAGGTGCCATTTTTATAGCTTCAGGTCTAGTTCCAAATATACTCATTACTTTAATCATTTTTATCCTCCTTCTGATTAAACTTTCATTTTTTACAACTTTTGCTAATTTTAAAATTATACAATTTGATCTCGATTTTATTAAAATCTAAAATATATAAATGGATTATATGAATTACTTACCAAAAACATAATAGAAATTCCAAACAATACACCAAGAATTAAATCTTCAATTAAAGTAAGTATTACGCTATTGGATTTATCAACTTTTTCCTTAAACCATTTATCAATTGGCAATGATAAAAATATTCCTAATATAATATAAGGTACAGTGGAAATAAGCATAGCATTATTATTAAACAAAGTTACAAAACTTGTATTATTAAAACTAAACATTTTCTTAATTACTAATATTAAATCATTTATATTTTCAACTCTAAATATTACCCAACCTAACGTTATAAAAAATAAAGAATAAAGTATTTTTAAAACTTTTGGTAATTTTTCAATATACTTGCCAGTAACCATTTTTTCAATTAGTAGTAAAATAGCATAATATAATCCCCATAAAATAAAATTATAGCTTGCTCCATGCCATATACCAGTTAATAGCCATACAATAAAAATGTTTCTAATGAATTTTATTTTGCTAACACGATTTCCTCCAAGAGGAATATAAACATAATCTCTAAAGAAAGTTGATAAAGAAATATGCCATCTTCTCCAAAAATCATTAATACTAGTTGCTATATATGGATAATTAAAGTTTTCTAAAAAATTAAAGCCAAACATTTTTCCTAAGCCAATAGCCATATCACTATATCCTGAAAAATCAAAATATATTTGAAGCGTATAACAAACAGCTGCAACCCATAAAATATTACTTCCATAAGAAGAATAATTATTATAAACATAATCGCAAAAAATTGCTACATTATTTGCTACAATGACTTTTTTTGCAAGCCCCCAAATAAATCTCTTGAAGCCAGATATAAAGCCATCTAAGGTGGTTTTTCTATCACTAATTTCTTTTTCTACTGTTTCATATCTAACAATCGGACCAGCAATTAATTGAGGAAAAAATGAAACATATAAAAGTAATCTAAAATAGTTTTTTTGAACTCCAACTTTACCCCAATACAAATCTATAACATACGATAATATTTGAAATGTATAAAAACTAATACCTATTGGTAAAACTAGTTTTGTTAAACCAATATTTGTTTTAAATATACTATTAATAATTCCAATACTAAAATCTAAATATTTAAATATAAATAAATTTAACAAAATAAGTATTATACTAATTACTAAAAATAATTTACTTTTCTTTTTATCTTTTCTATATTTATCGATTAATAATCCGAAAATATAAGCAATTAATACTGTTAAAAGCATTAAAAATATATATTTAGGTTCTCCCCATGAATAAAAGATTAATGAAAAAATTAACAAAATTATATTTCTATACTTTATATTCTTAATTGGAAAATATAAAATTAATAAAAGTGTTAAAAACATAAATATAAATGTTGTACTACTAAATAACATAATTGCCTCCTAATTAACCATAAACTCATCCATTACATAAAAGTCTACATTTCCTATAAATAAAACTTTATTAATATTATACTCTTCTTTATAATATTGAAAATCAAAATCCTTTTGCATATAATACTTATAATTTCTCAAATCAATGGATATTGTTGTATTATATTTTTCAGCCAACAATTTTAATATTGCATTATCATAAGATTCACCAATTACAAGTAGATTATCTTTAGAATCACTATCATTATTTTTAAATATTACTTCTCCATCATCCCAACCATAAAAATTACCATAAGTAATATTTAGGTCAGTAGTATTATTAAAAAACTCAGCTTGAGCACCATAGTCTTTTTTCTCACCATTAACAGTAATATCTAAGTTACTAAAATTAAATTTATAAGCACAAAAATCATCTTTCATAATTTTATTAAAAACAGATGCACTTGCTTTTGACCCACTAAAACTTTTATTTAAACAAATCTCATCAACATACTTAACTGGATTACTTATATTCATTAAATCCAAAACTTCAGTATAGGCTTTATATGAACCCTTATAGTTCCAATGATGATCAGTTTTATAAAAATATTCTTTAAAATCTTCAAAGTTATCAATTTCAAACTTAGAATCTTTAATATTATTTAATCTTTTTTGAAGATATTCAAAAATATCAATTTTTTTATCAGTTTTAAAGTTTATATCTGTATCTTTTTCTATATAATATAAATATACATCAACATCTTTATTCTTATTTGCAAAAGAATTATAGTTTTCAATTTTTTTATCTAAATATTGAGATATATTATTTAAATCTCTATAATAATAAACCAAATTTTCAGGACCATAAAAATTAACATCGCCTGCATTTAGGTAATCTAAATCATGTTTTTTATAATATAAATCAACATACGCTTTTAATGTTAAACCTTTTATATAATTGTTACCTTTTTTTAATCTTGAAGACAATATAACTTGATCTGATAACGTGTTTTCTATATTTTTTTGTATACTCCCATCAACATACTTTTTTAAAGAAATTGAATCATATTTATTTGCATACCGATTTTCCATTTCAATAATTTCATCTGGTCTAACAAAAGACCTTATTAAACTAAATAAAATATATATAAAAATACATATCAAGAACATTATGTTAATTAATTGTTTGATCTTTACTTTATTCATTTCATTTTCCTCTATTTTCTTTAATAACTTTATAAATTATAATCTATTTTTCTTTTTTTATTTTTAATATAAATTTAACATTATTATTCCAAAATCTTTTTAATCTTTTAGGTTCACACATAATTCTATACAGCCATTCTAAATTTAATTTTATAAATATTTTAGGGGCTCTTTTTTTAGTACCACTTAAAACATCAAATGAACCACCAACACCAATGAATATTCCTTTCTCAAAATCTTTTAAATGCTTATAAATTAATTTTTCTTGATAAGGAATTCCCAAAGCAACCATGATTACATCAGGTTTAGCTTTTTTAATATTTTCAAATTCTTTATCTTTATCTTCAATGTATCCATTTGTAGCACCTACTAGTTTTATTCCAGAATATTTCTTTTTAATTACATTTTTCATTCCATCTATAACTTCTTGTTTACTACCAAACAAATATACTTTTTTCTTTAATTGTGATGCTTCATATAACAAATATTCTGCAATATCTACTCCCGCTATTCTTTCTGTTACAGGAATATCAAGCATTTTACAAGCCTTAACAATAGCAATCCCATCAGGAACTACACTGTTATTTTTATCTAGTAACATCTTACTTACTTCTTCATCAGTTTCAGCCATCGTTAGTGTTTCTGGATTAGCAGTTATGATAAACTTCTTTTCATTATTTTCTAAATACTCTTTTAACAAATTAAAATATTCTTTCTCACTTTTTTTATATATTATTTTTAAATATTTTTTCATTTTTCATCCTCCAACAAGTTCATCCATTTTTGTTTTGCTTCATCCATTGAATACTTTTTGCAAGTATTTAAAGTCTGTGCAGCAAGTTTTTTTAATCTTTCAGAATCTTTAAATAATTTAATAATTTCTTTTGCCATATCTTGGCTGTTTCGATCACTTATTAAAACACCATTATTTTCATTAATTATTTCACGAGCACCAGAAGCACAATCAAATGCGACACAAGGAAGTCCGTAACTCATTGCTTCAATTAAGACAAGCCCAAAACTTTCGGTATAAGAAGTCATAACATATAATTTCGATTCTAAATAAAAATTTTTTATTTCTGATTGAGATAAAAATCCTGTTAATATCACTTTACCATTTAATCCATAATTATCAATTTTCTCTTTTATCAATGGCATTTGATTTCCATCACCTATTAAATACAATTTTGAATCATCAATTTCATTATTCACTAATTTAAAAACATCAATCAAATCTACAAACCCTTTTTCTTTTGAAAACCTTCCAACTGCAACAATGTTATTTTTATTTAATTTACTTTTTTCTTTAGGAATAAAATCAATAGTATTTGGTATATATACAACTTTTGTCTTTGACAATTTATTGTAATATTCTTTTAATTCATTGGAAACCACTACTAAAAAGTTGAAATTGGCTACGGACTTTAAAAGTTTATTCACATACTTAACGTCATTATTATGATAATTATGTTCAGTAGCTATTTTTACTATATTCTTTTTTGCGTATTTTCCAACTAACTTACTATGAAATTCTCTAGTTGTAATAATATAATCGCTTTCTATGTTTTTTATGGCCTTTATATTTAATATTCTCTTTAATAATAGCATTTTAGCAGCTATAATTCCTTCTTTAAAAGTTTTAAAAATTTGTTTATTCTTTAAACTTTTTTTAAATTCGTCCTTATTTGGCATGCCATCTATTAAATACCTAATCTTAATTTTTCTACTAAAATCAAAGGCTGGTTTACTTCTATATGTAACTATTAACTCAATATCATAGTCGTCTTCAAGCATTTTACATAATGAAGATATATACTTTTCTACTCCTCCAAAATTTAAATGTAAAGCTAAGATGGTTATTTTTTTCATATCTACTCCTTTAATACATAAATATTTTTTTTCTAATAAAAGGTATAAGCCCTAATATTTCAGTTAAAATCAAACTCAAAAACACCACAAACAGCGTAAAAAGTGGAACTAATACTACCTCATTTATATTTGGAACATATTTATAAAATATTGATATTAACAAAACGTGTATCAAATAAACCCCAAAAGAACGAGACGACAAATAATTTATTACACTAACCAATTTATGGTTATCTTCGTTAATTTTTAAGCTCTTAAATATAATAAATATAGCAATAGTTGACATAAAAACATTAACAGAAAAATAATAATAAACATTTGACAATGTGGCAGTTCTATTATTTATCGATATGTATGTCCCAACAACAATAGTATACAAAATAGATAAAACATATAAAACATAAGCATATTTATTATACTTTTTCATTTTTTCCTTCCAATAAGTATCAATATAATATCCTGCAAAAAAATACAATATATAATTAATTTTTAAATCTACTCCCATACTATGAACAAAGTTTACAAATTTTAGATTTTGAAAAGATGAAAACGTTGTTAAAGTTGGAAAGAAAACAGTAAAAATAAATCCTATAAGTAAAAAATATTCAATTTCTTTTTTTGATGAGTTAGCAGTTATTTTTCTCAAAATTGGAGTTAACATATATAGCCATATTGCAGCATACAAATACCATAATTGCTCAGCAGAAGGATCCCCATTAATGGTTCTAACTAAAAATAATTTTATCCACCCAAAACCTCTATAGCCATTCACAATAAAATAAAAGTATAAAATATAAATCAAATTAGTTGCCAATAAAGCTATCAAAGCTCTAGATATGTATTTGTGATATATTTTCTTAGTTGTTAATTCTTTCTTAGGATTTAGAAAAAAAGCACCAGATATCATAATAAAAGCAGGAGCAGAAAACCTAACTAAACTCGTGAAAGCATTAAGAATGATAAATCTTTTACTATTTACATCAACTGAATAGAGGTAAAAACCATTAACATGAATAAGTACAACACCTATCATTGCTACAATTCTTAACAAATCATAATTTAATATTCTTGCTTTACTTTTCATTGACATTCTCCTTTTCGGGTAAACACAAAAATAAGTAAAACATAAACATAGCTATTTGTACTTCGAGAGTATTATAAAATAAACATAAAATCATAACACAAAAAACTACTGTTAACTTCAAAATATTCTTTCTATATTTTATAATTAAAGAAATAACAAATGCTGCCATTAAAACTGTACCTAAAATTCCACATTCAACAATTATTGTTAAATATTGATTATCAGAATAAAAATTATCTTCTAAATCATACTTTTCATAAAAATCAATAGGATTTATCATTAGGCTGGCACTATCACCAAAAGTACCAAAACCACTTCCAATTACAGGATAATCTTTAAACACTTTTATACCAACCATTATTTTATATATTCTTCCGTCTTTAGTACTCAAATCATATATGTTTCCTTTAAATAAACTAAGAATTCTATTTATTAACCCGCCACTTTCTCTTTTAGCAATATCATCAATGATATCTGAATTATATTTGTTTGAATTAGGATTTAATGGATTATTATGTCTGTGTCCATTTGCATCGATAATTACATCAATAACTCCAGCAGGTTTTTTATCAACAACAGTTGCAAAATAATAATTATTTGACATTTTACTAATTCCAAAAATACAAATTGAAGATATAAGTGCAATAACTAGCAAATTTAACAACTTATCTTTATATTTATTTTTTATAATTAAAATCAAATAAACAAAAATATAAACAGCAAAAATAATCATTGCACTACGTGATGCACTTAACCACAAATTAATTAATAACAAAATATAAATAAATTTATAACATTTTATATCTTTATAATATTCTAAATAATTTAGCAAAAAAAATGATAACACAATAAATGTTGCATAAGTATTCGGGTTATTAAATACAGAATAAACTCTAGCAAAATTATCTTTATATACAATAGAACTTGCCCATGCATTAGGAAACAAAAAATCTTTATTAAAAATTTTTTCCACTATAGAAAATATAGAAACAATAAAAATAACCAAACTTAATACTTTGGAAAATAAATTCCAATTAATTTCAATCTTTGTATTTCTTAAAATGTAATAAAGCACATAATATAAAAACAGACTTCTTAATTCTAACAAGAATGGTAAAATTCCTCTTTGATTGAGACATATATTAGTAATAAAAGTCACTAAAGCAAACAATAAAATGATAATATCAGATGCTGAAAATCTAATTTTGATTTTTTTAAATAATAATAAAAAAACAAAAGTAACAAATATAATTATATCAGGAAGAAATTTGATATAAGATATTGTATAATATGATATATATTCCCTAAATGGAATAAAGCATACCAAAAAAATAATCACTATATTTATAAGATTATTTACATTTTTTTCATTTAAATATTTACTAATTTTCATTGTACATACCTCACATCAAATTTTCCCCACTAATTCATTTTATCATATAATTTTAATAAAAACTACCAGAATATTTAATTTCTATTTCTTTTTTTATATTTTCAAATCTTTTTTCTATTATTTTTAATTCATTTTGTATCGAATTTATATCAATTTTTGAATAAATTAAATTATTCTTTTCCATAGGATCTTTTTCTAAATCAAAGAAAGTTATAAATTTGTATTTTGAAAAATCATTTAATGGAATTGAAAGAACAAAACTTACTTTTTTATTTCTCAAACCTATAAGCAAATTTCTTCGATAATAATCTGGACATCCTCCGCCCATATATTCAATCAAAGCATAATCTCTTCCATCAAATTTTAACAATGATTTAGAATCTATATCACTAGATACTTTAAGACCAACTAAATCCAAAAGAGTTGGAAAAATATCCTTTGACATAAAAAAGTTGTCTAAACACTTAGGTTTTAAATCTTTATCATATATAGCCAAAGGAATATGATATGTTTCATTATAAAAATTTGTCACAAACTGTTCCCTTATAGGGTTATAATAATACGAAAATCCATGATCAGCTGTTATTAAAATAATTGTATCATCTAACATTTTTTTATTATCAAGTTTTTCAAAAAATCTTTTCAATGTATTATCAGCATAATTTAATGATAAATCATAAGCTATTGAACCTTTATATTTTTCATTAATTCTTGCTAAATATTTTTTAGCTTCATCAAATTCTTGATTTAACAGATTTTCATTTTCCTCATCATATGTAAAAAAAGTTTCAGGGAAATGATTATCTTCAGCATGGATGTATGCAAAATATGGCTTATTATTACTTCGATTTTCATGCCAATCTAAAAAGTGATTAAGCATTTTATATAAACTAGGAACCATTTTAACTCTATCATAAAGTTTTAATCTTCCTAAAAGGTCTTTATCTATCAAAGCATTTAAATAATTTATAAAATATCTAATAACTTTTTTATATTCCTTAGCTTTAAGAAAATTCTTTATTGTTATAAATGAAAGTCGATTATTTTTTAAATTTAACCAAAAATTTTTATACAAAACTTTCTTTAAAAATTTCATATATTTTTTTTGAATCTTTTTCTTAAAATTTTCATTTACTCTATTCATTTCTTCATAATTTCTAATTTTAGCCAAAATATGTTCATTTTTTAATTCTAATACTTTTTTTGCGTAAGAACTTTTATTTTTTTTAAAATTATTATATTCATTTTTCAAAATATTATAACTATTATCAAAATCAGTCAAATCTAATGTATCATATATTAAATCTAATGATTTTGATTTACTTTGAATATCTTTAAAATATTTAAGCCACGCTTTAAAATTATCATTTAAAATATCCACTACTAAATTTAATTCATCATTACTTAAATCTTTTATTTCACTAAAATATTTAAGCCTATAATCCCACTCTTGAGAAAATAAAAAAGGAAAATTATAAAATCTGTTTTCAAATTCATGCATTTGGCCACTAGGATAAATTGCCGGTTGATAAGCATTAGAGAATATTTCATAACCATTGTCTTCAAAAGTTTCTAAAATAGTCTTGTGATTTAAATTTCTTTTCATGTGCCCTGTTTTATCTAATGTATTATCACCACATAAAAGTGAAACTAAGGCTGCTTCAGTATAAGGAGCTTCAGAATACACTTTTGTAGCATTAATTCCTTTTTTCATTAATGAATGTAAAAATGGCATTGGACAAGCCTTTCCAACATTCGATAAAGTATTTTCATATGTTACAGAATCCAAAACAATCATTATAACGTTTTTTTTCATAATTTTCTCCTTTTAAACTTTAATAAAAAATTGTTTATTGTATTTAAAGTTATTTGATCTTTGCTTATTAAAAGTCCAAATACATAAATTAAAATACATAAACACATAGTTGATAAAATAACAATATACATGTTATCAAATATGTAATGAGTAAAATAACTAACTAATACAAAACTTAACGAAAGTAAAAGGTATAAAAAATTGTTTTTCTTAAATATTTTTACATCTACATTTACTTTCTTTCTTATGTACCAAAACTCTAAACAAACTAAAAGAACATATAATATTCCGGTACTTAGAGCTGCATTTAATGGATTAAATAAATTTATTTTAAAAAGAACTATATTAACAATAAGATTTAAAAAACCAACTAAAGAGAATATTTGAAGAAGATTTTTTTCTTTGTTATTAATATATATTATTAGCAACGTCATAAAAGCTTCAAAACCAATAAATATTCTAGTAATAGAAAACACTTTTAACAAAGCAGCTGATTCTAAATATTTTTGACCAGCATATAAATAAATTATTTCGTCAGAAAGAGCAAAAACGCCAAAACATACAGGTAATATTAAAATCATAAAATAAGAAAAAACAGAACTAAGTTTATCTTCATATTCTTTTTTTCCTTTTTCAGCCAGTATATTTGATAATCTTGGAATCGACACTGACACTACAGCCGTTGGTATAGTTATTATCATTGACATAATCATGTAAGGAATTTGATAAATAGACACAGATACATCACTAACTAATTTTCCTAACATTACCTTATCTAATTGGAAATATAAAATCTCAACAGATCCGATAAGAAAAATCATTAACAATGGTTTCAAATATCTCTTCAAATTTAAATTTTTAAAATTAAATTTTATATGTTTTTTAATATATAAATAACTAATTATGTTGTTAACAAAAACTACACCAGAATATATAATTGAATACAGTATTATATCATTTTCATTTTTTACAAAAAGAAAAATGCATAATAAATATATAATTCTAACTATTAAGGTTTTTTCAGTAATAAATTTGTAATTTTCTAAAGCTTCATTAACAAATTCCATGTAAAAAATATTCGCTAAAAATTGAACTGAAGAAGTTAAATAAATTATCAAAACAATTCCACTAGAAGTAAAAAAAGCATAAAATAAATATATTATGCAAACAATTAAATTAGTAATCAAAGAAATTACAAATAAATTTGTAAACATATCATTTACTTTTGCTTTATCATTTCTTATTTTACTTATCTCTTTAATTCCATAATTATAAACTCCAAAACTGCCAATAACAATAAAAACATTTAGTTCTGATATTACCCTATTGAAAGAACCATATAAATCAACATTTAGCAAATGTGTAACATATGGTCCAATAATTAGTGGAATAATTATATTACAAATTGATAATAAAGCTTTAAACATTGAATTTTTAAATAATGAATTTTTCATATAATACTCCCTTAAACATCATAAGTTTTATCAATAGCTTTTAATTCATTAAATGTATCAATTTCTATTATGTCTTCTTTTTGGCATTCTCTTAAGTATATATTGTAATTTTTCTTACAAATATCAAGAATAACTTGTTCCCAGTATTTTTCTTTTCCTCCTGGAGACTTGAAAACTTCTTCCATATCCTTTTTTATATTTACACCGTCATTTTCATCATAATAAGAAATACCAACCATTTGATAGCAATTTATTCCCCCAACTTTCTCTTTTGTTATTATTCCATTTTTAACTTCAATACACCAATCATCACTTCTATCAACATAATATCCCAAAAAATTACTATGATATTCATATTTTCTTATTAATTTTGGATTATAAAGATATAAATCAGATTCTAAAACATATGCATTTTTTATTAAATTTCTAACTAAATACGCAGATGAAATATTATTTGCTTCATTATACATATTATTTTCAACAAATTTTATTTGAGGATATTTTTTCTTTAAAATTTCAAATTGTTCTGATAAGTATCCTGTAACAATATAAATTTCCTCTATTTCTGCTTTAACTACAGCATCTAATAAAGTTTCAATTATTCTTTTTCCATTAACTAAAACCAATGGTTTAGGGGTATTTAATGTAATTGGAACAAGTCTAGAACCAAATCCAGCAGCCAAAAAGATAGCTCTTTTAACTCTATATGGTTCTAAAACTTTTAAACCATTCTGAGTAATAGCATTCTCTTTATCAATTAATTTATTTTCTAATAGTTCTGAAATAACTTTATTAATTGTACCAAGTGACAACTTAGTTTCTTTAGCTATATCCCTCTGAGATAATTTTTTTTCATTTTCTTCAATTGTTGTTAATACTTCAAATTGATTAATTGTTAATTGCATTTTTACTACTCCTATTCTCTTTTCTATTTATTAAGTATACCACACTTTTAGCAATTATGTTAAAGAAAAGTATAATTAATGATATAATTGCAGCTTCACCCAATAACATATTACCTTCATATGTATTAATCATAAGGGAAAGCGGCATAGTTCTCGTATTAAATAAAAATGCCACTGCAGATATTGTTATCATTGAATTCACAAAGAAATAACAAATCATTTCACGAATAGTTTTCTTTGTACAAGGTAATATTACATCTTTAATTATTTTAAAAGAACTAATGTTATATGTTTTTGCCACAACTTCATAATTTGGATCTACTTTTTTTAATGCATTATATGCCATTAAATATGGACTGGCCATAAAATGTATTATATTAACTATTATTAAGATAATAAATGTATTATAAATAAAAGTTCCACTAAAGCTTATTGTATATGACAAACCTAAAACAATACCAGGAATAGCCAAAGATGAAATAGCTAATAGATGAATAATTTTAGATACTTTATTATTAATTCTTGCAGTGGAATATGCTGTAAAATAAGTTATTATTGTTCCAATTATAGCTGTAAATATTGATATTAATAATGAATTAATTATAAATTTTAAAATATTATTATTTAATACATATTCAAAATGTTTTAAAGAAAAAACTGGATTAAGTCTAGGATTATCAATAAAAGCAAAATAAATAAATGAACCTATTATTAAAAATATTATTCCTATAATTAAATAAACAAATATTGTTAAAATAATATCTCTTTTTTTATTATTTTCAAAATTAAATTCTTTATTATAATTTCCATTTGAAAAATCTTTAGAAAGATAATCAAACATAAATGATATAAAAGCTGGTATAAGTAAAAACAAACCAATTATAGTACCACTCGAAAAATTTAAAAGTCCTATTACTTCTTTATAAAGATAAACAGGCAAAGTTAAAAATTTGCCACCTACTGCTAAAGGTACACCATAATCTGTAAAAATCATCGTGAAAACTGCAAATACTGCAGATATTAAAGGTTTTTTCATATAACACAAAGTAACTTTTTTAAATGTTTGCCATTTATTTAAACCTAGCACTTTTGCTGTATTATAAAGATTATTATCAACATAATTAAAACCATCACAAAACATTAAAAATGCTACTGGAAAAGAATAAAAGACAGAACCAATTATTATTCCTGTTGGACCTATAATATTAAAATCAAACATTTTAGAAATTATACCATTATTTCCAAATAAATTAATCAAACCAAGACCATGTGAAATCGATGGAATTAACATTGGTACAGTAATTAACATTTGAAGAACAGCTCTATGTTTAATAGGAGTTCTATTAATTGTAAACGCTAAAATATATGCAAGTATTATTGATATAAGCGTTGATATACTTGTAACAATTAATGAATTATTTAAAGCTTCTTTAAAAGCTAAAGAATTAATTATTTCATTGAAATCAGCCCAATCAACTTGCACTAACATTTGAACCAATGGATAAAAAACAAAAAATAATAGAAAAATAAACACAAATACATTAACTTTACTAATCTTTTTCATTATAAATCAATTCCTGTACATTTTTCAATTGAACTTACTTTTTCAATTAAATGATTGGTAACAAATTTTTTTACATATTCATTGGCTGGTTTATTAAATATTGTATTTGGTGTATCAATTTGTTCTATATTTCCATCTTTCATTACCATAACTCTATCAGACAAAGAAAAAGCTTCTTCTTGATCATGTGTTATATAAATCATAGTTGTTTTAAATTTACTCTGTATATTTTTAAGTTCTTTTCTTAGTGTTAATCTATTATCAGCATCTAAAGCAGACATAGGTTCATCAAATAAAATTATATCAGGTTTTAACACAAGTGTTCTTGCAATTGCCACTCTTTGTTGTTGCCCACCAGATAACTCATGCGGATACTTATTTTTATGTTCCTCCATTTTTACTAATTCTAACATTTCTAAGCTTAATTTTCTTGCTTCATCTTTATTTTTTATTTTAATATTTAAAGCATACATAACATTTTGCAAAACCGTCATATTTGGAAAAAGGCAATAGTTTTGAAAAACTATTCCCATTCCTCTTTTTGATGGATCAGCCTTTGTTATGTCTTCTTTACCTTTAAAAATACTTCCGCTGTTTGTTTTTTCAATTCCAATAAGTATTTTTAAAAGAGTAGTTTTCCCGCATCCAGACGGACCAAGTATTGATAAAAATTCTCCAGATTTTACTTCAAAACTAATTTTATTTAAAACAGTTTTCCCATCATATATTTTTGTTAAATTTTCAATTTTTAAATTATCCATTAACTTTTCCCCACAATTTTGTTAATTCTTCTTTAACTTTAATATCATCATAATTCTTCATATTAGCGACTTTTTTAATAGTTGGATAATTTTTAAAGTTTGAAATTTCATCTTTTACTATGCCTTCTGGAAAAAAGTTTTCAGAATTAAATTTAACGCCTTTTTCTATTAAGTATTTATATACTTTTTTTACACTTTCATTTTGTTCTTTCCCCTTTATAATTGCAAATGATGTAGTATTATAAGGCATACCAGTTTTTAATTCAACAATTGAAAAATCATAACCATCATTTATTGCAGTTACACCTTGACTTACCATTCCCATTGCAATAGCAATTTCACCTTGTTTAAGTAAATTTGAGGGTCCAGAACCTGATGCTGTAAATTCCCTAATATTCTTTTTCAATTTTGTGAAATATTCAACAGCTTTGTCTTCTCCCATTTCATTTACAGCATTTAAGAAAAATGCATAACCAGTACCAGAAGTTTTTGGATCTGGCATAGCAATTAAACCTTTATATTTTTTATCTAATAAATCTTCATATGTCTTCGGAACATCTAATTTATGTTCTTTTAAGTATTTATTGTCGACTATCAATCCAATACTATATTTAGTCCATAGTAAATATTTATCAGAGTTATTAGTTCCATCTATATACACACTTGTATCATATGATGATATATCTGCAAAATTATCCTTTAAATTTTCTGCATGTGATGTTTCTAAATCTAAAACAATATCAGCTTCAATTTTTGAGCCTTCCGTTTTAATTTTAGCTGCCAAATTACCAGTTGAAATATTTTGAATCACAACATCTACATCTTTTAAATCTTCTTTAAATTTTTGATTTAACGCTTGTGTTACATTTTCCTCTGTACAACTATAAATAATAACCTTATCTTTTTTACTACCACATCCTGTTAAAAGAAATAACCCCATAATTAGAACAATAATTTTTTTCATATTTTCCTCCTTTAATGTTCATATTTTGATTTTATCATTTTTTTTTGAACATGTCAACATATTTTATTTTTAAAAGAATGAATTATTGTTATAAAAAAAAGAAAAAATGAACAAATTCATTTTTTCTTCTTATGTTCAAATAATATATCAGTTCTAAGTACTATAAACAAAAGTAATATCATTAAAATCACATAAATTGCAATTGCAAATTGATTATCACCAAGCACATAAAGTATTGATACAACTGCAAAAGCTATATCAATTGCATAAATAATTAAAATACTTGCAACTGGACTATATTTCATTTTAAGAAGTTGATGATGAAAATGTTCTTTGTCAGCAACTGCAACACTTTGGCCTTTTAAAAGTCTTCTTAAAATTGCAAATAATGTATCAAATATTGGAATAGCTAAAACCACAACAGGCACAACAAGTGATGTAAATGTCGTAACTTTGTAACCGAGCAATGCTATAACTGAAATCATAAAGCCTAAGAATAAACTACCAGTATCTCCCATAAATATTTTAGCTGGTGGAAAGTTATGAAACAAAAATCCAAGAGTTGCCCCAAGCATTATTAGTGAAAGTATTATATCAATACCCCCAAGCTTATTAGTTATTAAAGCTATAACAGCAATTGTTAAGAAATAAATGGCACTTATTCCACTAGAAAGTCCATCTAAGCCATCAATTAAATTAATAGCATTTGTAATTGCAACTATAAAAAATATTGCAAGTATATCATTTATAATCATTGGAAAATGAAATGATAAACCTAAAATTGTTAATTCAGAAAATCCTAGTTTACCATAGATGACTACAATTGCAGCAGCTATAGTTTGTACTAAAAATTTATATTTTGCTGGAACAGAGTTTATATCATCAAAAATACCAACAATTATAAGTAAAAAACTACCAATAAGAATAGATATCATCTGAGTACTTATTTGTCCATATAAAATATAACCAAATAAGAAAGCAATATAAATTGCAAGTCCCCCTAATCTTGGCATTGGAACCTTATGCACCTTTCTAGCATTTGGTACATCCATAGCTCCAACATGTTCAGCAATCTTTTTTACTATTGGTACCAAAAGTACACTAACTAAAAATGTTACAAAAACAATTAAAAACACATTATGATTATTTACCACTAAATTCATACTATCTTCCCTTCGTACTATTATTATAAACTAATTTTAAAGAAAATAAAAGTTATATTGACAAATTGTTGTCAATATAACCATTTTTATGTACATATTATAAAAATTGATAATGTTTATGGGGACTAAAATTGTATGTCTTGTAGATCCTTTATTAATAAATCTATTGCTTGTTTTCGCATTTTATCTTCAATAGTTATTTTATTTAATTTATTTATTAAATCGATAACTATTCTCTTATCTGATGCATATATTTCAGCTTTCTTTCCTTTGTAAATTCTTTGTATTATATACCGAAAATTATATATATCTTCTATTTGATCTCCTTGTAACTTTTGAACAAGTAAGTTAAATTTTATAAAAGATAAAAAAGACTCGTTTTCTCTAAAAAAAATCTCGTTCCTATAACAATATTCTTTTAATTCTTCTCCACTATTAGTTTTTGCCATAATATTATCTATTTCTTCTATCATTTGTGTTACTTTAGACTTTTGAAACGCTTTTTTTAACCTTTCAAAATATTCAGTGTACTTTTTAGATTGTTTCTCATCAGAAACTTCATATGCATATATATCATGTAATTCCCCTTTTATTTTTCCACTTTTGATGTTGTTTTCCATAACTTGTACAGTTTCACGAATTTCACTAATTGCTACCTTCCAAACTTCAATACAAGATAATTTAATCAACATTTGTGAGTAGTAGTTTATGCTATAACGATTTTTTTCTAATTTTTCTGCAATGTTTTTAATACTTTCTTTAAGTTCATTTTCGGTATGAATCCAGTATCTTTCAATCACCTTTAAATCATTGTCAGTTTCGAAAACGTTAATGTTACTCAAATAATCTTTAATTACTTTTATTATGTATTCTTCGTTAAAATAAGAATTCATAATAAAATCATCAACAAATCTAAAACCTTTTATATAATCAGTATAATTGCTATGCTCTTCATTAGATAAACATATTTCTCCAAACTCTTGTCGTTCTTTCCATGGATATCTATTTACTCCTTTTTTACATGTATTGATTTTATTACAAGATATTCAAACAACTCAGATAATACCTTTTTCTTATTTTCTTCATCATCTTTAAAATCAATATGTAAAATTGTTTCTCCTAATCTATTGAAAGATTCAAAAATAAATTGCAAAGTTCTTATATTATTATGTTCAAGCTCACTCAGTTTCTCAATAAGCCATTCTTTTTTATTATCAACTATTTTTTTTAAATCTCTATTTTCAATCATTTTGTTACTAAAATCAGTTATTATGGATTTTATATCATTTTTAACTCTAAGAGTTTTAAAAATAGTTTTTTCCTTTATAGATTTATATTTTTCATCGTCATCAAAAATTTCTTCTTTAGTTAATTTCATTTGTTCTTTATAATCCATATTTTCTTTGGATTTACTTTCTAACAATTTTAATGCTACTAAAAATTTCTGTTCTATATTTTTAAATGCAAAATTTTTATTAATTTTATCTTCGTCTGCAATTATTATTACTTTAGCATCATAATTCTCTACCAAATCGTTAATAAAACCTAAAATTTCAGTTATTTCTATTTTACATCTTTCTAAATCATCAAAAAAAATAACTATATTTTTAATCTCAACCATCTTATTTAGTAACTCAGCATAACCATTTTTTATTACTTTCCCAGTTCCTTTTATTATAATTTCGCTACCCAAAGCAGCCAAATTAACTATCGGTGAGGCTTTTTTTAAAACATTATCACTACCTAATTCTATAAATATTTTATTTTTAATTTCTGCAATATCATTTATCCCATTCAAAGTTACATAAATAGGCTTTTTATTATTTTCTTTAAATTTTTCATCTAACTCTGGTAAATAAAGTTTTTTTAACATATAAGTTTTACCACAACCCCATTCTCCTGAAACCATCACTGCATATTTTGATGTTGGTGATGCAATATAATAATCCAATTCGTTCTTTAATTCGTCATAGCCTAACATCTTATTATTGTTAATTTTTTTCATACTCTTTTACTCCAATCAACTCATCAATTAAAGGTCCAAACATTTCTTTTTTCTTTTTTAATATATAATCAATATCTAAATGTTTTATAAATCCTTCACATTTATATCCTTTTTGATAAATTCTATTTCCTTTTAAAAATATTTTTTTCATCTTTTCAACGCCATTTATTCCAGTTATATTTTTTATCGGACTAATATTTAAATATCTGCATATTCCTTGCATATCTAATAAAAATATATCTTCAATGCATTTTTCAGCTTTAATATGGCTCACTTTTTTTACACCGCAATTTAGAAGTTCCCTTTCAACTTTTTGCCAATTCACAACTGGTTTTTGGCAATCTTCAAATACATCCGTATCATAACAAAGAAATATCGTTATATCATAATCACTATACTTAGGTAATATATCAAAACGAAATTTATTTATTAACTTCTTATCAAACTTAGAAATTCCTTTTAAAGTTTTTTTGATAATTTTGTCAACATTAAACTTTTTTATATTTTTATTTTTCTTTATCATTTCAATAAGCAAATCATAAAATTCTATTTCTGTTTCTCCCTCAGTAAATATTATTACACATTTTTTCTTCTTTGCCATATTTACTCCGTATATTTAGTGATAGTTTCTAAATCTTCTTCATCACCACTCATTAAATCAAATAAATAATCACCTACTAACATATCATAGTTGTTTGCATCATTAATTAATTTGTTAACCGATTTTCCTTTAATTCTCGAAAAACTAGCTAGACCAGAATCATTAGGCAATCCAATATAAATATCTTTAGGACTGATATAATTCACTAAATAAGGTGAATGACTTGTTATAATTATTTTAGTTTTTTTAGAAAACCCTTTAAGAGCCATTAAATACCTTTGTAGCACTTTCGGATTTAATGAATTTTCTGGTTCTTCAATACCAACTAAAGAACATCCATTTATATCCGCTAATACTAAAATAGTAAAGATTAAAAGAGCTCTTTTTACACCATCTGACATATTAGAAAAATCAATTGGTGTAGATAGGTTCTTATCTTTAGTTATAAGGATATAAAAATTATCAGACAATGCATAGTTTTCACTTTCATTAACAATTTTCTTTAAGTTGGGGTTATATTCATAACAACTAATATCTTCAATATATGGAAAAATATCCTTCATTGTGTTTACAATTAATTTATATTTATCAGGAAAATCAATTTTAATCTTGCACAAGCTTTTTGGAACATTTATCTCATCAATTAATCCGTATGCCGAAGAATTTTTATTAGTTTGTATATTATAAGAATCATTTGTACTAAAATGTCTATCTACATAAACAGAAACATTATTTATATTTTTTATCAAATCATGATAATAAATACTGTCAAAAGCTAACAACTTATTAATAATTAACTCATTATTATAAATATTGATTTTTCGATCACATGCCCCAGTTTTTGAAGGTTTATAATATCCGTTTTCATTTTTACGTGTAATAAAACCTGTATATTTTTGACTTCCACTTTCTTTAATCCTTAAATATTCATTTACTATTTTTCCTTTTTTATCTTCATTTTTTTGCCATGCAAATGCATATCCATATAGAACATTACAATCTACTTTACCAATTTTAGTTGATAATTCCAATTCAAATACAAAGTTTTCATCTAATATTTCACTATTAAATGGTCTATGTGGATTATAATTCATAATTGCAGTTTTAATATCATTAGATGCATGAATAAAATCTATACCAAAAATAATGCCATTTAAAAAATTAGATTTACCATAACTATTAATTGACAAAAGACTTGTTATATCTCCGAGTTCTACGGATGTTTCTTTTATATTTCTAAAACCACCAATTTTAATTCTTTCTAACTTCATTTTGTTTTCTCCTTTAAAATTAATAATAAACAATTTCATATTAATTATACCTTTCTTTATAAAAATAATCAACGTTTTTTTTATTATTTTTATAATTTTAACTTAATTATATATATTTTTAGCAAAAATATTCAATAAAACATCAAATATTATTTAAAAGTTTAATATAAGCATCAATAAAAAGAACAATAACAAGTATAGTATTTAAAAAGCAAAAAACTACTTAATCAAAAAGTAGTTTTAATGATATTGTTATACTTTCGTATGAATTTTGATGTTTAGCTAATAATAATATAGTTATTTAATATTTTCTTTTAATTTGTCAATCAATAAATTATAATTTATTAGCATGTTACTTTTATCGGATTCTATAAAGTTATTTAGAAGTTTCAGAGTTTCATCATTAAAAAGCAATTTCACTTTTAAAGATTCAAAAATTAGCATATTTTTTATCAATTCACTTTGTTCATTATAAAAGCTACTAGATAAATCTATCAACTTTAGTGAAACATTAATTCTAGTTTGATATAAATATATTTTTTTTGCATTTTTTTGTTCAAGCCATTTTGAATAATAACCTCCAATAAATACGGTTAAAATTAAAGTTATGAGAGCTTGCACAACAGTATTATTTGAAAAATCCTTTTCAGATAATTTTATAATTAAATCATAAATAAGCCAACCTACGAATGCAAGTAACGCTATAAAAATAATTATAACGACACATGAATAAATCCAATATCCTTTTTGTTGTACATTATCTTTCATTTATATTTCATCCCACTATTCATTACTTTCCTACAAAAACATACTCATATAAAGAGGTAAACTTAATACTCCATTACTATCATATCCTATATTTTTAGTAGACAACTTAATACCTTGTTTAACCCCATAATTATTCATAATTGAATTTAATGACTTTGATTTAGTATTATCTGCAGATTTAACTTCAACCGCAGTTACCTCATTATTATATCTAATAAAGAAATCTATTTCCAAAGTTGAGTTTTTTTCAAAATAATATAGTTTTTTACCAGATTTATTAAAGACATCTGCAATAATATTTTCATAAATTGCCCCTTTGTATATACCCAAATTTCCATTCATAATTTCTAGTTGTGAGCCTTCATCCATCATAGCCATTAAAAGCCCAGTATCTTTCATATATACTTTAAAAGAATCAATAATTTTATTTCCTTCAAGTGGTGCTTCAGGACTTCTTAAATTATAACAGAAATTAATTATACCAGCATCATATAACCACTCAAGAGAATCTAAATATTTTTCACTTTTACTATTTCGTTCAACAATACTAAATTTAAACTTTTTATTATCTTTTGCCAGCTGAGCAGGAATACTATCAAAACATGCTCTAATTTTTGCTCTATCATTTGTACTAGCATATTTAACAATATCATCCCTATAGTCATTTAATATTCTCTTTTGCACTTTTATAGCACTATCAAAATTATTTGACAATAAAAAATCATTTATAACATCTGGCATTCCACCTAAAACTATGTATTCTCTAAATAATTCAAGCATTCTATCATGCGAAGATGAACTAACCATTTTTTTTGTATCATAAAATTCTTTGATGTAAGAGATAGCATCCTCACTTATACCTCTAGCCCATAAAAATTCTTCAAAATCTAGTGAATTCATATATATCCTATCTACATAACCTACTGGAAAAGAAGATGCTCTTTTATAAGCTATACCCAACATAGAACCTGATGCAATACAATCAATTCTTTTATCTTGAGCCAAAAATTTTAATGCTGTGATTGCTTCTGGGCATTCTTGTATTTCATCTAAGAAAATAAGAGTATTGCCATCATCTATTTCAAAATCCGAAATTCTTATTGATAATTGTTTTAAGATATTATTAGCACTTAAGTCTTCTTTAAACACTTCTTTGAATTCTTTATTTTCAAGAAAGTTCAACTCATAAAATTTTTTATAATTATTTTTTGCAAAATCTCTGATTATATATGTTTTACCAACCTGTCTTGCTCCAATAACAAGTAAACAATTATTTCTATGATTATTTTTCCAATTAATTAAATCATTGACTACTTTTCTTTTTAGCATATTAACCACCATCCAATTAAATAATAACACTTTTCACCACATTTGTCTATAATTTTTGGATTTTTTTACTATTTTTCAAAGGAATAATCCCATACAATTTCCTATTTTTCAAAGAAATATTTGCATACATTTTCCACTTTTTCAAAGGAATAATATTAAAAACAAAAAAATATTACAAAATTATAACTTTTGTAATATATTATTCTCTAATGTAAAATTAATTAGATATTTTATCTAATATTTTTTCTTTTCATATATTGTTGAATATAATATTGCTTTTCCGTTTCCATCCATCACACTTTTTGGCCATTTAAAAGAAATATTATCTATCTTATCTTCTTTTGTTGCATGCGGTCTAATTTTTGTAAAAAAATTTTTCTTTTTTTTCCATAACTACCTAACTCCTTTTTATATTAAAAACTTTTGAAGAACGAAAAATTCAAGATTTTCGTTCTTCAAAGTTATTCTTGCAAAACTATATCAAATACTTTTGCTTATTTTTCTTTCTTATATTCTCTATTTTTAACCATATTCTGATTAGTATGAGTTACATTCGAATCTATATCCACTACTCTTCTTTGATTACTTTCCAAATTATATCCATAAGGATTAGAATATTCCATCCTAATTCTTTCTAATCTACTTTTACTTTCAATATCATAACCTTTATAATAGTAATCACTCATCTTAAACATAATATCACCTAATAATATTATGTTTATTTTTTAAAAAATTATAACAAGTCACTAAATTTATTTTCTTCTTTTACCCCAACTTTTATCGTAGTATGTTCTTTTATTGCCTTATAAATTAATTCTTTATATGGTATCAACGCTTCATATTCCTGACATAATGCTGGACTTGGATTAATAACTGGATGTTTAGGTACAAACACTGTACAACAATCTTCAAATGGAAGTGTTGAAATATCATATGTACCAATTTTCTTTGAAATATCAATTATTTCTAATTTATCAAAACATGCAACAGGTCTTATAACTGGCATCTTAACAACTTCATTTATAGCTCTCATGCTAGTTAAAGTTTGACTTGCAACTTGACCAATTGACTCACCATTTACTAAAATATTACATTTATTTTCATTTGCAATAATAGCACTTATCCTATACATCATTCTTCTCATGATAGTAATTAAATATTCATGAGGTATATTCTTAAGTATAGTTTCTTGAATCTCCGTAAAGTTAATTACATGTACCTTTACTTCCGTATTATATTTAGCTAAAACTCTAGCAAGTTTCAAAACTTTATCTTTCGCAGCATCACTAGTATGGGGTGGACTTTCAAAATAAATTGCTTCAAGTTTAACACCACGTTTAATAGCAAGATATCCCGCAACTGGTGAATCTATTCCCCCACTAAGCATAAGTAATCCTTTACCAAGTGTCCCAACTGGATATCCACCTAAACCTTTAATACCCTCAAAATAAAAAAGCACTTCTTCATTTCTTATTTCAATATTTACTGTAAGCTCAGGATTATGAACATCAACGTTTATATTCTTAATATTTTTAAGTAAATGCCCACCTACTACTTTACTTATTTCCATTGAATTTATTGGATAACTTTTATTACTTCTTTTAGTTACAACCTTAAATGTTTTAAAATTCTTACTACTTACTAAATCTAAAACTTTATTATTAATATCATCTATTTCTAAATTATTTGATGTATAACCCACTAAAAGTTCTTGTATTCCAAAGACATTCTCTAAATGTTTTATAACTTCATCAAAATCATCAGTTTCAATAAACATTCTACCAAAATCATAATAAGTATTATGATTAATATTCTCTAAAGTAACTTCAATATTATTTTTAAGTTTACTTATAAAAAAGTTTTTATTATCTTTTTTAGTGCTTAATTCACCATACTTTATAATAATTAGTTTTTTCATAGCACACCTCTTTCCTTACGTATTTTATCATAAAACAAATAAAAAGACTATTCTTTTTTGAATAGCCTATTTTAAATTACTTAATTTTTCGTATTCTTCTTTAAATATTTCTAAAAACTTATTTACTTCTTCAGTTGTTGTTACATAAGATAAACTAATTCTTAAAGTATGTTTTGCTCTATTTATATCATTATAAATAGCTATAACACTATTAGAAATATCCCCACTTGAACAAGCTGTATTAGTACTTAAATATATTTCATGTTTATCTAAAGCATGTACCATAACCTCAGGCATAACATCCATAACGCTAATATTTAATATCTGAGGAATACTATATTTAGTTTTATTTATAATAATATTTGGATATTTACTTAAACTAGAAGTTATTTTATCATTAAGTAAACTTATAAATCTTTCTTTTTTCTCTAAGCTATCATTTGCAAGTCTAATAGCTTTTGATAAAGCTGCAATTAATGGAAGTGGTGGTGTTCCAGGTTTTAAATCATTACTTTTACCACTACCATATATAAGTGGTGTTATTTTAACCATACTACTTTTATATAAAAAACCAATACCTTTAGGTCCAAATATTTTATGTCCAGACATACTAGCAAGGTCAACATCATGCATATTAACACTAACTTTACCAATAGCTTGAGTCATATCAGAATGAAAAATAGTTCCCATATTTTCTTTCTTTATTATTTGTCTAATCATTTTTAATGGTTGCCTTACCCCAATTTCAGAATTAACAGCACAAATACTTACTAAAATTGTATCTTCTCTAACCTTTTCTTTTAAATCATCAAAATCAATTAAACCTTCTTTATCATTATTAACATAACTTATTTCAAATCCCATAGTCTTTAAATAATCACAAATAGCATATATTGATGGATGCTCAAGTTTTGAAACAATAATGTGTTTTCCTTTTTTATGATTAGCAAGTGCTGTACCAATTAAAGCCATATTGTTTGCTTCAGTTGCTCCACTTGTATAAACTATTTCACTAGGATTTACTCCGAAGATATCAGCAATTTGCTTCGTAGCACTTTCAAGTAATTCACTAGATTTTTGTCCTAAACTATGAATAGAATTAGCATTACCAACAAAATTCTTCGTAACCTTTGAAAGCGTATCAAACACTTCTAAATCAACAGGTGTTGTAGCACTATAATCTAAATATATCATTATTTTCCTCCTTAATTTTGAGATTCTTCAAGTAATTTTTTATGAATACCTGGTTCCACAATATTTATAGCATTAATAGCATTTTCTAAACTATTTTTAAAATTACCCTTTACAAATGCATTTTCTGCCTTTGCAAGACCAAAATCTACCTCTTTATTTACTACTCGATATCTATTTCCATACACAATAGCTGTTTCAGCCATCTTAGCAGTTTTTACAGTTTCATTAACAGTATTATAAACTTTAAGTACTAAATCTCTCGCCGTATCAACACGAAGATTAAGTATTTTAATAGATATAGGTCTTTTATCAAGTTCACGAACAAGAACATTAATAGCTTCCATAGCCTCAGCAAGTTCCACATAATAATTTTTAGGAACACAAGGAAGTTTATAAGAACGTATTCTTTCTTTAGTTTGTGATAAAATTTTCTTTATTTCATCAAGTTGTTCCCGAGCCCTTAGTTCATCTTCTTTTAAGCTACCTAAAGTTTTTAAAGCTCCATTTAGTTTTTCTTCAGTTTTAATTAGTTTAGAATTTATAATTTCCATTTCTCTGGCAAGTTTAGAATATGCTAAAATCTTGCTTCTCGCAGTATCAACTACTTTATCATAACTTGCCCTGATACCCATAATCTCTTGTTTTATTTCTGCAATAACGGCAACTTCATCATCAGATAAATCATAACTATATTTTATATCACCAATTTTTTTGAAAAGTTCATTATTTACTTTTTCAAGTTTAGTTGCCTTAAGAAGGATACTTCTACTATAATCTTCATATATTTTTTTACTATATCTTTCTTTATCAAAATCACTATATAATGAATCAAAATAATCATGCATCGTTTTAAGTTCAAAAAGTGAATCTTCAACATTTAACACATTAAGTCTTTGAAATATATCTTGTATTTTCTTATTAGCTTCATTTATATTATAATCAATATTTAAATATTCAAGATTATAACCTTCTCTGGTCATTTTATCAGCAATATTTTTAATGTCTTCTTCCTTTTTAGGAATTAAGTTTTTACCTAAAGTAACTATAGGTCTTGCTTCATCAATAATTACTTTTAAGTTACTTATAACATCTGCAATAGCTTTAACAATTTTACCAACTTCTGTATAAGCATTAGCTTCCATTGAACTTTCAAAAGCAGCAAAAAGCTTATCAACATTTTCAAATTGAAGTTCTAAAGGCACTTTAACTATTTCATATTCATCTTCAAATTCTTTATAAGTACTTAAAACTTCACGATATTCAGCTTTTAACTTAGTAATTGTTTCTCTATTTCTCTCTTCACTTAAAGTAACATCTTTTATTTCATCAAGTAAAAAAGATGCTTTAGTTTTTAATGTATTTAAATCAAAATCAGCTTTTAAAACTAATCCCTTTAATTCTTTAAAATTCTTTTCTTCAAATAGTTCTTCAATTTCATTTATAGTTTCAGTTATCTTAGGCATTTCCTTATCTTTAATGTCATTAAACCTTTTTTTCCAATCATCTAGTTTTTCTTTCATTTCATCATTATTTACTAGAGCTTCTACTTTATTAAGTTCTGATAACATACTTGCAGAAATAACCATATTTTTTTCTTTTTCTAGCGTTTCTATTTCTGATTTTAATTTTCTCTTTTCTTTATTATTTATTAATGTTAAAACAACTATTACCAAAATAATAGTTACTATCCATACTAAACCTGCTATTAAAATAAAGGTTATTCTATCCATATGCTTCACCACTATATTAAGTTTATCACATATTACTAATTTTTTAAAGTTTAAAAAAATAACTTTTCAGTTATTTTTGCAAAATATAATTATCAATTAAATCAAATATAGCAACTATCACTAGAAATGCCCCAGCAAATTTAGTTATTGCATCTCCAGAAAAAGGATTAAATATAAGTACTATTCCAAGTATTGTTGTAATAACTCCAATTACTAAAGTACCTATCCAATTTGTATTTATTTCTTTTAAGGTAAATGAAAGTCGCACTTTTGATAAACCAGTTATACTAAGAACAATACCTATGCCAATGGCAATACTCCTTACAACAGAACCCGGAGAAATCAAAATAATAATTCCAAGAAGTGTATATAAAATTCCACTTATTAAACTTGACGTAAAGCTAATCTTACTTTGAATATAAGTATAAATACTACCTAGACCTATAAGTAAAAGAACAATACCTACGATAATCCCCAAAATTTTATTTAATGTATCTGGCATAAGAACCAAAACTAGACCAACAAGTCCCATTATTAAAGTTCTTGTTAATTCTTCTTTACCATAATTTTTATTTACTTTATTTGCATTGTTATTTGCATTTTTCTTTTCTAAAGTACCTTCGACTTTTACCATTTTTAATCACCATATTCATTATACACTAAAAGTGGCTAATTTGTAAATAACATTTTGACTTTTCTATTTGCATATATTATAATTAGGAAAACACAATAATTGATGGAGGTAAAATTATTTGTTAGCGCCAGACCCACGAGGTTAACGAGGATGATGTTTATCGAAAATTCGGCGGATGCATCACGGTTTGTATAATCGAAAGGTATATTACAAAAAGCAAAATCAACATTGTAATAAAAAATATATCACATACATTAAGAAAGGAAAATTTTTTAATATGTGTGGAATTATTGGTTATAATGGAACAAAAAAATGTGTTCCAAGACTTATTGGGGCTTTAGAAGCCTTAGAATACAGGGGTTATGACTCTGCAGGGATTGCTTACATAGAAAACGGAAATGTAAAAATCTCTAAAGAAGTCGGAAAGATAAAAAACTTAAAAGAAATCGTTGACATGAATACAAATAGTACTATTGGAATTGGTCATACTAGATGGGCAACTCATGGTGGTGTTACAAAAGAAAATGCTCATCCTCATAAAATCGGCAAAATAACTTTAGTACATAATGGTATTATTGAAAATTATGTAGATATCAAAAAAGCTATAGAAAAGAAAGGCTATAAATATAAAAGTGAAACAGATACGGAAATTGCAGCTGCTCTACTTAATAGTTTATATGAAGAAAATAATGACATGGTTAAAACTCTTCACGAAGCTAGTAAAATAATCAGAGGCTCTTATGCTTTCGTAGTTTTAGTTGATGGACTAGATGAAATTTATGCAACTAGATGTGCAAGTCCAATGATTGTGGCTCTATCAGATGATGGAAATTATGTAGCATCTGATGTACCAGCGATTCTTGCATTTACAAATAAATACATGTTACTTGACGAATATGATATTGTAAAACTTGAAAGAAATAAAATAACAATATATGACAAAGATTTAAATGAAGTAAAAAAAGAAATTAAAGTTTTCGAAGGCACAATGGATGCTGCCACAAAAGCTGGTTATGAACATTTTATGTTAAAAGAAATAAATGAACAAGACAAAGTATTTAAAGATACAATTAACTATTATTTTGATGGTACAATTAATTCTTTAGAAAAAAGTTTTGGTTTTATAAAAAACTTTAAGAAAATAGATATTGTTGCTTGTGGTTCAGCTTATCACACCGGAGTTGTTGGTAAATATTTAATTGAAAGCTACGCAAATATTCCAGTAAATGTTGAAGTAGCAAGTGAATACCGATATAAAAAATGTTTTTATGATAAAGACACTTTAGTTATATTAGTTTCACAATCCGGAGAAACTGCTGATACTCTCGCTGCTTTAAGAAAAGCCAAAGAAGATGGCATTACAACAATGGCAATAGTTAATGTACTTGGTTCTTCAATAGCCCGTGAAGCAGATCACACAATTTATATAAAAGCTGGATTTGAAATAGCAGTTGCAACAACCAAAGCATATTTAGCACAACTTGCCATATTTAGTTTAATATCTCTTTATCTTGGTGTTACAAATAAAGTTATAAGTAATAAGGAATATGAAGAAATAACAAATGAAATTAATAATATGCCGCTATATATCAAAGAAACAATAAAAGATGAAACTTATTTACCGGTAGCCAAGAAAATATTTAGTAAAAAAGAAATATTCTTTATAGGTCGTGGTATTGATTATGCCCTTTGTATGGAAGCATCACTTAAACTAAAGGAAATATCATATATAAATAGTGTTGCATATCAAGCCGGAGAACTAAAACATGGTACAATTTCTCTAATTGAAGAAAACACTCCAGTAATAGCTATATCAACGGATGAAAGCTTAAATGAAAAAACAATAAGTAATATTAAAGAAGTTAAAGCTCGTGGTGCTTATGTAATACTTGTTACAAATACTAAGCCACAAGAAAAATTCTATGATGAGCTAATAATTATTAAGAAACTACACCCTATTATGGAATCAATTTTAACAATTATACCACTTCAATTACTTGCTTATGAAGTTGCAAAAAACAATGGATGTGATATAGATAAACCTAGAAATTTAGCAAAATCAGTTACTGTTGAATAAGACTTTGCATTTTTCTCAAAAATTTGGTATACTATGATGCAGGTGAAGAAGTATGAAGTTACCAAATATAAAAATATTAGATGAAAAACATAAAATACTACATGAAATAAGTAAAGATGTTACTTTTCCAGTAAGTAAGGAAGATAGAAAACTTGCCGAAGATACAATAAAATATTTAGAAATGAGCCAAGATGAAAAAATAGCTGAAAAATATAATCTTCGTGCTGGTATGGGTATGGCTTTTGTACAAATGGGACATTTAAAAAGAATATTTGTAATAGCAAATGAACTTGAAAAAAAAGGAACATTTGAAGAATATGTAATAATTAATCCTAAAATTATTAGTCAAAGTGAAGAACTCATTTATGTTGGCGAAGGTGAAGGATGTCTAAGCGTTAATCGTGAAGTTGAAGGAATTGTTCCAAGACACGCAAGAATAACAGTTGAGTATTATGACTATGAAGGAAATAAGAAAACAATGCGTGCTCGTGAAGACTTAGCAGTTGCCTTTCAACATGAAATAGATCATTTAAATGGTATATTATTCACTGATAAAATAGATCCTAAAGATCCTTATAAAGATGCAAATAAAATGCGAGAAATTTAATTCCCGCATTTTTTTATTCATGATTAATTTTTTTAAACAGTACAATTCAAATAGGTGCCTCAGTGCGGCACCTATTTGAAAAGTTAATAAAATTTTTTTAAATCATATATTATTACCATTATCTAATTGTAAAAAAAAACATAATTAAGTTGTGTATATATGAGTTTTTCTAAGTCACTTATAAATATTATTATAGAAACTGATAGAAATATCAAAGTTAAATTGAGCTCCAGTGGAGCACAATTTGAGAAAGTAAGGTACATATTCTAATTAAAAATTCGCCGCACTGCGGCGAATTTTCAAAAACACAAATTTTAAATCTATTTAACTAATTCATATGTAAGTGATACAAGTTTATCGCTTTTAATAAAACTAGCTACCAATTTATCTTGTTCTTTTGTAATTATTATTCCAATAGTGGGATTGTTAATTGGCTCTTTTACATATTTATCCATCAAATTCATATAAAATTCAACTTGACCTTTATCTTCTTTTTTCAAGTTTCTACATTTTATTTCCACAACCACATAACAATTATATTTAATATTATAAAGTAACATATCAATAAAATAATTTTTATTACCATCACTTATTTTATATTGATTACCTACCCACATAAACCCATTGCCTAATTGTAAAAATACATAATTAAGTTGTGAATATATGAGTTTTTCTAAGTCACTTTCAGATTTTATCTCTTTGCCATTTAAATTAAGTAATATTGGATTTTTAAGATTACTAGTTATATTTGGTACACTTGCTGGAACAACAATATCAATTTTATCTGGTTTGTTCTCCAATCTTTCGTATGAGTTATTTTTTATTTCCCGTTCTAGTTCTCTTTGAGATAAATTATTTTCTATACAAAGATTAATATAATAATTTCTTTTATTCTCATTTTTAATAGGTAAAATTGTTCTAATTGTTGTCCAGGTTAATATTCGCCCCACTGGGGCGAATATTGGAAAACACAAATAAAATTGCCGGAATCGTGCTAAATTTGCATATGTATAGCCTTTTCCGTATTCCTTAGTAAGTTTTTCTGCCCAATCCTTCAATAACGAGTTACCATATTTTGCTTTTTCTTTTCCACCTTGGGCTTCAACTATTAATCTCCCTACGTTCCAATAGCACTCTACAAGCTCTCTATTAGCATTTGACTCCCTTATTGATTTTCCTATTTCAGCTTTTTTAACATAATTATTTATTTCATCATAATAGTTCATTTTTACTGATCCTTTCTTTACCAGCATTTATATTTTGTTTATACAATGTAATTATTATGAAAAAAATTCAGTTTATTTTTCTGAATCTTTTTCCTTTTTTTCTTTTTTCTTTTCGATAAATCCATAATGTTCTCTTATTTTTTGTTCAAGTTCATCTCTTAAAGTTGGATTTTCTTTTAAGAATATTTTAACATTTTCTTTTCCTTGACCAATTTTTTCACCATTATAAGAGTACCATGCACCGCTTTTATCTAGTATAGCTAAATCACTAGCAATATCAATAATTTCCCCTTCTCTAGAAATACCTTCGCCATACATAATATCCACAGTAGCAGTTTTAAATGGTGGTGCAACCTTATTTTTAACAACTTTAATATTTGTTTTATTACCAACAATTTGGTCACCCATTTTAATTTGTTCACCACGTCTAACATCAAGTCTTATAGTAGAATAAAATTTAAGTGCTCTTCCTCCGGGTGTAGTTTCAGGATTACCAAACATAACTCCAACTTTTTCTCTTAATTGGTTGATAAATATTGCAGTTGTTTTAGTTTTATTCATAGTACCTGATAATTTTCTTAATGCTTGTGACATAAGTCTTGCTTGAAGACCAACATGTGAGTCACCCATTTCTCCATCTATTTCAGCTTGAGGAACCAAAGCAGCCACAGAGTCAATAACTATAATATCAACAGCATCACTTTTAACTAAAGCATCACATATTTCTAAAGCTTGTTCCCCGGTATCTGGTTGACTTAATAAAAGTTCATTTATGTTAACACCTAAATTTCTGGCATAAACTGGATCAAGTGCATGTTCAGCATCAATAAATGCTGCTCTACCACCATTTTTTTGCACCTCAGCAATTGCTTGCAATGCAACAGTAGTCTTACCACTTGATTCAGGACCATATATTTCAATAATTCTTCCCTTAGGATAACCACCAACACCTAGAGCCACATCAATTGTAATTGAACCACTAGATGTTACATCAACATTCATATGTTCATTATCTCCAAGCTTCATTATAGCTCCTGCCCCAAATTGTTTTTCAATATCTGCTAGTACTTGTTCAAGTGCCTTATCTTTATTCTTTTCATCTTTTGCTATTTTCATTTTTTCCTCCTAATACCCTGATACAACATAATTGTAACCTATCTTTAATTAAATGTCAACACAAAAACAAACAATTGTTTAAATTTATCAAATTTTGTCGAAATATAGTAAAAGACTAGAAAATCACTAACATTTACAAAAAAACACGTACTTTTTATACATGTTTTATATCAATTATTTGCAAACAAATTGCTAATTTTTAGGTTTAAAAATTATAGAAACTACAAACGCAATAACAATTGCACCAGTTATAACACCGGATGATTTACAAAGCATATTACTAAAAATACCTAAAAAACCATCTTCCAAATATCCTTGCCATGCTGAGCTATAAAGAGAATGCCCAAAATTAGAAATAAGAACTGTTGCTCCCGCTCCAAATTTAGCAATTAATTTATCATAACAACCAAGAAATGATAAAAATGCCCCCATCACTGTGTATAAACTAGTAATATGTCCCGGAGTAAGTTTAGTATTATCAAGTATTATCTCAGCAAAAGCACACAACGCACCAGCAAATAAAAATGCCATTAAATAGTTCATTATTCCACCTCCAAACTTACTGCATGAGCAATCGAAGGAATTGTACAATGTTGATTAACAGTTGTTTGACTATGAAGCGCTCCAGTTGCAACAATTAATATTTTTTTATACTTTTTATTAAGTAATATTTTATTAAATAAAACAATTGGCAAACAAGCCGGACCACTACCACCAGCATAAGTTGGTTGACTATCCAAATATAGTTCACATCCAGCATCAAAGTATTTTTTGAGGTTTATATTATATACCATTTTCAAATAATCTTTAAGTATTTCACTTCCAACACACCCTAAATCACCAGTTAAAATCAAATCATAATAATTTACATCTCTTTTAAGAGTAGCTAAATGAGTAGCAATAGTTGAAGCCGCCGCCGGTGCCATAGCTGCCCCCATATTATTGGCATCAGTAACTCCTAAATCAACAGGTACACCAATCGTAGCACTTTCAAGTCTTATTTTACTATAATTTTTACTTAAAAGAGTTGACACAGCCCCAGTTGTTGTAAATGTTACAGTATGAGGTTTCGGAGCTCCATATTCAACTGGATATCTAAATTGTCTTTCTGCTGTTAAATTATGACTACTTGTAATACTAATTGCTTTTTTTATTTTACCACTATCAATCATACAAGATGCAACAATCAAACTTTCAGCAAACGTTGCACAAGCAGAATAAAGGCCTAAAAAAGGAATATTATAATTTTTAGCACTATAACTACTAATAGCAATTTGATTAGTTAAATCACCACCAACAAGTAAATCAACATCACTTATTGCCAAATTATTTTTACCAATAATATTATCAATAACTAACTGTTGCATCTTAACTTCAGCTTGTTCAAAAGTTTTCTCACCAATATAATAATCATCCATTACTAAATCAAGTCTTCTTAAATGACTATTTTTTTCTAAAGGTCCAACAACAGTATAATAATCATTTAAATAAACATTTTTAAATTTAAAACTAGCCACCTATAACCAACCTCACAATCACAAGAAGAAATGCTGAAATAATACCATATAAAATTACTGAGCCAGCAAGTTTAAAAAAGTTTGAACCAAGACCAGTAATAAGACCATCTCTTTTATACTCAAGAGCACTTGATGAAACACTATGAGCAAATCCTGTCGTAGGTATAATTAAACCGCACTTACATTTACTAACCCAATTATCAAAAAAACCGAGTGCTGTAAAAAGTGAAGCCACACCAATAACAAAAAGAGCAACAATAAGTCCAGTTTCAACACTTGAAAAAGCAAAACAATTCTTTAAAATCATAGAAACAACTTCTGCTAAAAGCCCAATTAATCCTCCCACTAAAAAAGCCACTCCAAAATTTCTTAATTTAGGTTCCTTCGGAGTATGCTTTTTAACAAGTAACTTATAATCTTCCTTATTCATAAATATTCACCATTATTATTATGAATGAAATTTTATCTACTATACATATAATCTCTCATTTTAGTTAAACTTCTCTTTTCATATCGTGATACCATTACTTGAGTAATACCTAATTTTCTAGCAGTTTCACTTTGAGTTAAATCTTCATAATAACGACTTTTAATAATATCTTTTTCTATAGCATCTAAAGAATCCATACTATTTTTAAGTTCAAGTTTTTCATCTACACTAACTCTTTCTTCTAAAGCTAACACTTCATGCATACTTCTTTCATCATCACATACTTCATCCATTGATACAAAACTATTTGCATAACTTAAAACTTGTTCTAACTTTTCTTCTTCCATTTCAAGATATGCAGCCAGTTCTTTATTTGATGGCATTCTCATTATTTCTTGAGAAAGTCTAGTTCTTCCCATTTCTATCATTTTAAGCAATCTATTTATATCTTTATTTAGTTTAATTTCCCTATTATTTGCAAGTGCATACATTTCACCAAATATATAATTATAAGCATAAGTACTAAATTTACTTTTTCCATCATCAACATAATTTTGATAAGCTTTAACCACACCAAGAACACCAGCTTGATACAAATCATTTTTATCAACACCATAAAACTTTTTAGCTACTGTCCAAATAAGTCCTGTACTAGATTTAATTAATTCTTCTAACATTTTATAATGCCTCCATTTCTCTATAAGCATCTACTTCTGTTTTTACAACTGGAAACTTCAAATACTTACACAAATACAAATTAGCATTACTAACACCACATACTTTAATAACACCTTTATTACATTTAATATAATATTTACTATTAATGAGGGCTTCTATTCCTGAATTATCAACCATTTCTAATTTTTCAAAATTATATACTAAATTCTTAATTTCATGTTTCTTAATAACTGGATTTAAATAATTATTAATTTTATAACTTGCTTTCCTATCTAAAATACCTTTAAGTCTTGCAAATAATATTTCATCTTTATATTCCAGCTCTAACTTAAACATTTCCCTCTCTCCTTACATATTAGTTTAGAGTATTATTTAAAAGTTTTAAACACATTCGACAAAACATGTCATTTATCTCATTTACACTTGACACTTTATTTACAAGTTATAGAAATTACAAAAAATACTACCACAAACAAAAAAAGTATGTTATAATGAGTGTGTACTTGCCTGTATGGCGGAATTGGTAGACGCGATAGACTCAAAATCTATTTTCAGAAATGGAGTTCCAGTTCAAGTCTGGATACAGGCACCATAGTGAATATTTACTAGACTTATGTCTAGTTTTTTTATTTTAAAAAAATACTATTATTTTTCAATAATAGTATTCTTATCTAACTTTTCTTTTTCTTTAGGTATTTCATTTGTTACTATGTTTTTATTCTTATTTTTCTTCTTACCTTTTTTACTTACTAAAGCAATAAGAATAATAATCATCAGAACAAATACACCACTAAAACCAAAGATAATATAAGTATATAATTCTATTTTTTTATTTAAATCAACTGCATATTCATCATTATAATTAATTAAAGATTGCATCTTTTTATCATACATATAGAAACCTTTATCTCCAGTTTCAACATTAACCCCATAAATAATTACATAGTTTGAGTCTTTAGTATAATAATAACCATTTACTTTAACACCATTTATTTCAATTACATCTTTAGTATATCCTTTTATTTCTTCACTAGTTTCCAAAGGATAAATAGTTATTTTATTAACACCTATTTCATGATAACTACTATATTTATTATTTTTTTCATCATATATAAATAATCCAATATTACCTTCTTCATCTTTTAAACCAACTAAAACTAAATTAGTATATTCATTTTTATAAGCAGGTATATCAAATTCATTAATTTTAACTGTATACTCACCATAAAGACTTACTTCAGGTAAATTTTCTTTTAATTTTACAACAGTATATTTTTTACCTTCAACTTCAACATTAATAGGATTTTCATCTTTTACTTCAACATTTATTGTATATGTTTTTTCTGATCCATTTTCAGCCCTTACAACAACACTAAATTTATTAGCACCTGGTGCTACAGTAACTGTTCCAATTCCACTAATTGATGATTTTTTATCTTGAGCAACTGCATTTATCTTAATTTCTTTTGTATTTTCAGGAACAACAACATTATATTCTAAAGTATTTGTATTAAACTCAGGTGTAAAAGTAAAACCTTCAACACCAAGTGAACTTAAATTATTATTTTTAGAATAACTAGCTTCAAGTTCAGCTTGAGTTATAATATTAATTGATTTACTACTACTTGTAAGTGATATTTGACTTAAATCTTCAAAAGCATATGCAAGATAACTATCTACAGTTACTTTAGTATTCCCCTTTTTTAGTGTTTTAAAAGTAAATGTATAAGATTTACTTTTTATACCAGTTGATGATGAAGCTGCCATACGAGTACTATTACTTTCTGAATTCGTACTTCGAAGTTGCAAATAATTTTTATCATAATTAAGGGACATTTCCCAGCTACCAATCGGCGTATTACTTGATAAAGTTACAGTTACAGTAACATTATTTCCAACTACTACTGTTGATGTACCAGTAACATTTATTTTCCCACTTGCAGCATTAACTAAATTTGGAAATGCCAATATGCAAAATAAACTCATCAATATTAATTTAATTTTTTTCATCTAATCTCTCCTTTTTATTGTTCTATTTCAAAAGTACCTAAAATATTCTTTTGAACTTGTAATAAATCTAAAGCGTTAACCACACCATCTTTTGATGTATCGGCAGCTTCAAGATATGCCCCAGTTAAAGTATATGTACCTAAAATATTTTTTTGAACTTGTAATAAATCCAAAGCATTTATAACACCATCACCAGATGTATCCCCTTTTATTATTACTTCTAAAACTTCAGTTTCACTTTGATTATTAATAGAAACTTTATCACCAGTTGCAATTAAACCACTTGTTTTAGCATTACCCTTTGCATCAAAAATAGCAACAGTTGCATTACCACCTACAGCCTCAATGGCACTTTTAACATTAGAAACATCTGTACCTACAGCAATATTAGAAATATATTTAGAAGTATATCTATAACCACTTGATGTTACAATCGTAGAAATAGGAATTGTACTTGGTTCTGGCTTATCATCACCACTATCAACAGCACCATTGCCACTATTTATAATTGTTGCATCCATTTTATTATAAACAGGTATTTTAAAAGTTAAATTTAAACCTAGTAAATTATTTTTATTATAAGCATTATAAGCTGTACTAGCTTCACTCATAGCACCTGCTAAATTAGTCATATATTGATGTCCAAATAAAGCACCTTCAATTTTAGTTGCTACATTAAATTTTTGTAAATAACCAGTATATTGATCTTTTAAAATATATCCCCCAGAAAACTGATTAATACCACCTTTAATTGCAACTTCTAAGCCTTTCCAACCAGACTTATAAGCATAATTAAGTCCACAATAAGTAGTGCCATACTGCGAAACACAAGAATCACTTACACCAAAATTAAAGAAATTATAATAATCCAAATACATTTTATCATAGCCATCATATACACCTTTATAAAGGTTTTCAAGACTAGTACCAACACCAAGTTCTATTCTCATTTTAGAAGCAATAGCAATTGGACTTGCTTTATCAATACTTCCTCCAATAACAATATCTTTTAAATTATTTCCTAAATTCAAATGATATGCATAAAAATCAGTTCCATTAAGTATAGTTTCAACAGCATTCGGATAATCATTTTCTAAAAGTTTATCATAAGATTGATCCAAAAATTGAAACAAATATTTTTCTGTAAAAGAGTTTCTAGGATCCATATAATATGCAACACCAGTTTGTGATGGTGCTACATATCCACCAGGTGATGTAGCAGTACAAGTTTCATCCAAAAATGTTTTATCATAAACACCCTTATAAATATAATTTTTAGTACATTCACTTTCTCTTTCAACTACATAAGACCAATCCATATCAATTTTAATAGGTTGAAAATTCCAGGTTGGATGTTTTTCTTTTAAACTACATAAACCACCCCAATAACTTGATGGAAAACCAGCAGCACTTAAGGTTTTTTCACATTCTGTAGAGGCTTCCACATCATCAGTGGAATATGAAACAACAAGTTCAACATTATCACTACATACATAGCCATCAACACCAGTATAATAAGTCATATAATACCAATCACCATTACAATTTTTATGATTATTTTCATCTGGATATAGTTTATCATCTTTTAAAACATAGTAATCATTTTTAGAAAGTAAACCTAATCTACTACCATCATTACCCCCAGGATTATTTCTTAAATTAGTTTGATTATTAAGAACTTTAATTCGGTAAGTATATGATGCAGCACTAACATTTATTGTACATAAAAAGGATAAAACAAGAATAAACATCAGTAATATTTTTTTCATATTAAATCCTCCTTATTACATTTACTATCACAATTATAACAAATTATGCTAAATTGCTCAATTTATTTACATTTTTTTTAGTAAAAATATGTAAAATAACTATTATTTTTGAGTATTTTATACTATAATAGTTTACATGAGTGGTGATAGATATGGGAAAAACATTTGATAGTATTGACATTATATTAATTATTTTAATATCTCTTTGTTTATTAACAATAGTTATCATGATTATGTGGATAATACTAAGTAAATTAGAAAATATTGAAATAGCTAAAAAAGGTACTTCAAGACTATCATCAGACACTAAACTAGACAAAATAATAGAAAATACAAAAGAAGAACCTAAACCAGTAGAAAAACCAAATAAAAAAGAAGGAACAACACCTTCTAAACCAAAGAAAAAGAATACTAATATTTCAAACAAAAAGAAGAAAACTACACCAAAGAAAAGCACTCGAAAAAGTAACAACTCAAAAAGAAAAAAAGGCTATGTAAGTCCAAATAAAAGAAAGAAAAGTAAAAAGAAATAAGGTATATTGAACAAATCAATATACCATTTTTTATGAAATACGACTTACCTATGGATAGTTTTTATAATTTAAAAGAAAAGTCTTTATTAAATTTTCTTTAAATTTTTATACTCTTTTTTAACTAATCATATTTTTTATAATATCATCATCTTTTAATTGTTCTTTATTATCATTACTTTTACTACTATTATCGGATTTGTTTTCTGAAACATTATTGTTTGTTTCTTTACTATTTACAACATAAATAGTAATCTCTGAAACACTTGATAATAAAACATCTTTATGAACACTTTGATTTCCCACTAATCCAACAGCAACATCACTATTATAATATTCACTACCACTATCAACATACCTTACATTTATTTTAATATTATGACTGTTTCCAAAACTTTCCACTTCACTAACTGTTTTACCAACAAAACTAGGAAGAAGTTCTCCAGAAGCTCCAGTTTTCTTACCCTTACCTGGAGCACTTTTCTCATAAGTTTCATTAACAGAAAAACTAAATGTTTTAATTAATTCTTTTTTTTCTTTACCAAGTATAACATTAAAAGATTTTTGAATATCTAATAAACTATCTTTATAATATCCTTGAGCAGAAGTATTTCTTCCTTGTGAAGGAACATAAACATTTAAACTATATGTTTCTAAAGTAGCTTTTTCTATATTAATAGAATCTTTACCAGAAAGTTTATTACCAAGTACATTTTTAGCAACATTATAACCAGATAAAATAGTATCAGTATCCATATTCGTAGCTATATTTTTACTAACTGCATTTAAAATATTTTGAAATTCTTTAATACTTGAAAAATGCATAGCTTTATTAGCTAAAGCTTCCACTACTTGTTGTTGATGTTTAACTCTATCCAAATCACTACCAATATACATATGACGACATCTAGAATAAGCAAGGGCTTGTTCCCCATTTAAAGTTTGCATTCCAGGATTCATACAAACAAGTTTATTTCCAAACTGTCTATCACTATTTTGTTCACAAACCTTTCCCCCATATTTATCAGCCATATAACTCGGAGCTTCAACATCAACTTCCACCCCTCCAACAGCTTCAACTAAATCAACAACACCTTTAAAATTAATCTTAACATAATAATCAATATTAATACCAAGTAAATTATTAATTGTACTAATAACACAACTAGTACCATAAGCAGCAGATGAATTAATCTTAGCATAATTATTATGATTACAAGCAATAGGTACATAAGTATCTCTTGGAATTGATAAAAGTATAGCATCTAAAGTCTTTGGATTAAAAGACATAAGCATTAATGTATCACCATTAAAAGCAGCATTTGCATTAAGTCCATCACCTTCAGAATCAACCCCTAAAAAGAGAAATGTCAAAGGTTCACTAAAATCTTTATTACTAACTAGATTTAAATCTTCATTTTGCATTTTTTCACTATATTCATATATAACTTTAGTATCACTAGCTATATTTTCAAAACCATCTTCATTTTTAAATAAAGTTACATAATTACCAGGAACAAATATTGCATCAATATTTCCATTATATAAATCCCCTATCATTTTAATATAATCAGTATATTCAGTAGTATCATTATCAAGTTTTTTATTCTTATATAACTTCGTAGATAATTCATGATTATCATTATCTATCGTTTTATTAATTATCCCAATTTTACTTTCTTCACTAAAACTACTATCTTTTAAAGTAATTAAATATGTTGTATAAATAATTTTTTCATTTTCTTGCATACCATCTAAATTTTTATAAATATAGTTTATATAATAACTTCCCACAAAAAATATAACAGTAAGCAAAATAGATATTAAAGTAGTTATAATTAACCCTTTATACTTTCTTTGAAGTAAATTAAGTAAGTTCCAAAATGAATAAAATAATAAATACAAAACAAACAATACAATAACAACTATTCTAAGTAATGTTTCAACACCTGTTAAACTTAAAATAGATTTTATAAATAAAATTAACCCTATTAAATATGTAATATTTGTCAAATAATAAATTAATCTTAATGCTTTATTTGATCTTTTTAATTTCTTAATCATTTTATTCATTTACTGCACCCGCTTTATATTCTACCACATATACATTCTTATCATTTTTAACTAAAGTAACAATGCCTTCTTTATCATATCCTAAATCTTGTTCATAACTCCATTTTAAAGATACAACATAGCTGTTTACATCTTCATCTTTTAATTTAAATGTACTTTGCTTTACATCTAGAACTTCTATACTACTTACAATAGGTAATTTTTCTGTTCTCTTCCCATAAGTATTATCTTCTATATTCTTATAAAGTGTATCTTGAACATTTAATTTAAAATTATCTAAATTATCTGGATAAACATATTCTAAAGAAGCAACATCATATTTATTAATTTTATTATCTAAAGTAAATAAATCTATAATAAATAACTCTGCTATTATTTTAGAATACTCTTCATAATCAATATCTTTAGAACTTAATACTTTTTTTAAATCCTTATATGTATCTTTCATTAAACTAGAATCTCTCTCATCTAACGTATAAGAAAAATCTACAATACTATCTATTACTTTAACATCATTTTTAGGTGTTTTTTTACCTATATTTTTTACTACTAGCAACCCAATTATAACAATTATACAAATTACTAATATACATAATAATAATTTATACTTCTTCTTCATCCTATTCTCCATTCATATCTTTATTTTTTAATAAATCATAAACTATAATTGCATTAGAAACACTTAATCTGTTTTCAGTTTCTAATGATTTTTCATTTATATATTCCTTAGTTATTTCTTCACCATTTAAAGATAAATATTCATTAGTTGAATTATTATAATAAACTTTATTTGTTAAGAAATTACCATTTGGATATACAACTATATTATTATCTTTAATATTAAATATATCTTCACCAACATTATACTTATTATTAATACCATACATATTTAAAATAGTAGCTGCTACGTTGTACATACCCATATTATAGGTAATATCTCCCTTAAATATACTTTGTAAAGATTTATCTTTAGTCCAAATTATTAAAGGTGTTTTCTTATTAAGTTCATGAGCATAATAATCATAATTTACATAATTTTCATCATTTTTAGAATAAACATCACCAGTTTCAGGATTTAAATTATATAAATAATTAATTTCACTTCTACTTAATTTAGCATCATGGTCACCATAAAATACAAATACAGTATTATTAAAATGATCAGATGATTTAATATAATTTAAAAATTCTCCAAGAGCACTATCAGCATAATTTGCACTTTTAATATATTCACCAACTGGTGTATTTGATAAATAATCATAACTTTTAGTTATAGTATTTCCTTTACTATCAGTAGTTTCATAATAACTAGTTAAATCAATATCACTATGCATACTTGCGTATTTAAATGGTGAATGATTAGATAAAGTTATAATTGTTCCCATATAGTTTTGATTAGAATCTTCTATTTTTTCTAAAATTGGCATAGCTTCTTTAAAGAATAATTTATCATTTATTCCTAAGTTTATAACATCTTTATCAGTATATTCAAATACATCACGAAAATACATATCTTTATATCCTAAAGATGGATGTGCTTTATTTCTATTCCACATACTAGATAAATTACCATGCATACTAAACGTATTATAACCTTTACTTGCTAAATATTTTGGTATAGTAAAATAGTTTCTATCATAATAACTTACAAATACTGTACCACTAGATGCTGGCATTAAACCAGTAAGTAAAGTAAACTCAGTATCACTTGATGTTCCTGTAGACACTTCAGGATAAAAGTTAGTAAAATGCATTCCTTCATTTGCAAGTTTATTTAAATTTGGAGTTACTTCTTCCCCATTAAATTTTAAGTTCATTAAGAAACTTTGCATACTTTCCATATGTATAAATACAATATTTTTACCTTTTAATATGCCAGTATATTTATTATCTTTATGTTCTTCCTTTTTATCAAAATAATTATTAAATTCTAAAACAGCTTTTTCTTGACCAAATAAACTACTTAATTGAGGTCTTAAAAATTGTACAAAATCATTACATTGATACATTATAATACCAAATCTTTCTACAATATATATTCTATTCCATTGTTTAGAAAGTCTACTATAATCAGTATTCGTAGCTACTCCAAATGTATAACTTACAAATAATAAGCTGATAACTAAAGTACTAACAAACATTTTTTTACTCTTTTCAATCTTATCAATAAAATAATAATAAGACGAAGATAATAGTTTTTTATGAATTAAATAAAATATAATAGGTATAATTATATAAATACCATATGAAGCTCTAAGCTTATCTAAAATGGATCCAGTAACAGTTTCAGTTTGCCCCATCGTGGCAAGTTCTCCGATCGATGGAAATGATGTAAAGAATCTGTAATATATTGATGAAATCAAACACATTAAATTAAAAATTATTAACCAACCAAAATAATACTTAAATTGATTTTTTGGCTTTATTAAGTAACCAAAACTTCCAATTAAAAGAATAAATCCTAAATCTGTTATGAGTGGCTTAAACTTAAAAGCAGAATCAATCGTAAATTTTCTTAGACATATCGTAGCAATAAGTGAAAGTATTACATATGATATAAATAAACGATTAGTAATTATGTATTCAACAATATTTTTTCTAAAATTTTTAAAGGTATTTTTCATATTATCATTCATTTTTATCCCTTCTTACTTAAAAAGTATAACAAATATTAACATTTTTATCAATTATTGTTGCAAAAGTTTTATAAATTTGATACAATTTATTTACGCAGGTGTGGTTCAATGGTTAGAATATAACCTTGCCAAGGTTGGGATGGGAGTTCGATTCTCCTCACTTGCTCCAGATTGATAGGAAACTCGGAAATTAACTTCTGAGAGTAATAAATGCTAACTAGAAATAGTTAGTTTTTTTGTTATGTAAAGGAGTTGATTATATGTTAAATATAGAAACAAAAGAATTAAAAATAAGTGATAAATTAAAAAGAAAAATTGAGATGATTGGAAGATTTACTAATACTACTCCAATTATAAATAATGGTTCAATTAAAAATATAACAGGTACAAATGTTGCTTATGTTATGCCACATATTATAGTTATTAAGAATAATAAATACCTAATGTTTGATGAATGTGATAATGTTTATGTAAATACATTTAAAAACAAAATAGTATTTAAAGATTTAGAAGATTATATAAATAGTCATTAAAAATCTTTTTAAATGTTAGACTTCGTAAAATTAACTTTAAAATGTCAAACAAGTGAGAGGTGTCTTTTAAAATATCTATATTTTAGACTACACTTTTCAAGCTTAAAGTGCCAAACATATGAGAAGCATATTTAAATTTTTTAAAATTTTAGACTTAACTTTTCTCATTTAAGATGCCAAACATATGAAAGGAGATATTTAAAAAATATGAATAAAGAAAATAAAATAGCAGGTATTTACATTAGGGTCAGTACAGAGGATCAAGCTCGTGAAGGTTTTAGTTTAGGAGAACAAGAAGAAAGATTAAGAGAGTTTTGTAAATTTAAACGATATGAAATATTTAAAGTTTATAAAGATGCAGGAATCAGTGCTAAAAGTGATAAACGGCCAGCATATCAAGAAATGCTTGAGGATATAAAAAGCAAGAATATTAATGTAATTGTAGCATTTAAACTTGATAGACTTACTAGAAGTGTTTATGATATTGAAAAATTAATGAAAATAGTTAATGATTTAGAGTGTGATATCGATTGTCTAGCTGATGAATCTAACACTACTACTTCAAATGGCAGAATGGTTATGAGAATTATGACTAGTGTAAGTCAAAATGAAATAGAAAAATGTTCTGAAAGAACTAAAGTCGGATTAGCAGGTGCAATTAAACAAGGACACTTGCCAAGTAGAACTACACTGGGTTATAAAAGAGAAAATAAAAAGTTAGTTCCCAATCCACTTACAAAAGATATTGTAGTGAGAGTATTTGATTTATATTTAGAAGGTAAAAGCCATCAGAAAATAGCAAATATTTACAATAAAGAAAATGTTTTAGGTAAAACTTGGAGAGATTCTACTATTCAAAAGATATTATCTAATGAAATATATAAAGGTGATTATATTCATGGTAAAAGAACTAAACATCCAACATATTATGAAAATGTAGTTGAACCTTTAGTTAATAAAGATAAATGGGAATCTTGTCAATATCAAAAATTAAGAAATGCAAGACACTATGAAAGAACTTCAACATATCTTTTTACTAACAAATTAAAATGTTCTAAATGTGGTAATTATTTTGGTGGTAAAGCTAGTGTTAAAAAGAAACTTAATAAAAAGTATTACTACTATAAATGTAATCATTGTAAAATTAATTTAAAAGAAGATTCTATTGAAGATTTGATTCTTTTAGAACTATTAGCACTTGTTTATATAGATGACCTATTTAACGACTATTATACGCCTTTTATAAAGTCAAAACTTGATTATAATAAAATAGATTATAAAAAGGAATTAAAAGAACTAGATAAAGAAAAAGATAGGATTAAAACAGCATACATTAAAGGTATAGTTAAACTGGATGAATTTGATAATGAATTAAAACAAATAGAATATAAAAGACAAGTACTAGAAAAACAAGAGCAAGATAGCAAACAATATGAAAATTTAAACTTTACTATGGATGATTTATTGCTTATTAAAGATAAAAAAGAAATAGAAGATTATCTTCACCCTGAAAATATAATTGATTTGTTTGTTCGTTGGAATTATTTAGATAAAACAAATAAACAAAAACTAATTTCTAAATATATTGATGACATAGAAATAGAAAAGTTAGGTACAAAAATAGAAATAAAAAAATTAAATTTAAGAAACTCATTTTATTATGACTTAATTGATTATCATAATAATTATGACACGCCGCTTGATTTATTTATGTTTATGGATGAGGATAAATTTCCCATACCTGTAGCACATAATGGTTTTAGAACTAGAATTGAAATAGAAAATTATGTTAATAAATTAAAAGAAATGTATGA
>ENA-ORKV01000057-ORKV01000057.1-human-gut-metagenome-genome-assembly--contig:-NODE-57-length-141338-cov-4.119290_pt1 | contig 141338 bp, 142 predicted proteins | sample MGYA00243058_ERZ508805 | MGnify/ENA primary metagenome ERZ508805 (study PRJEB26277, sample SAMN04329770) | human gut metagenome | biome: human-associated habitat | host: Homo sapiens | place: USA...
TTAATGATATAAATAATTATAATAATAATTTATTTGTCTGTGACTTTGAAAATATGGATTATTTCTGGTTATCTAAATTAAATTCTTTACAAAATAATAATTTAATAGTACAATAACTATAGAGAGGAGAGAATAATATGCTTTGGGATATATTATATATAGTAATAGGCTTAGTAGTAGGATTAGTTATTGGTTTTCTAGTAGCTAGAAAATTAATGAAAAAAGAATTAAAAAAGAATCCTCCTATTAATGAGCAAATGATTAAGACAATGATGAGTCAGATGGGAAGGACACCATCTCAAAAACAAGTAAATCAAATGATGAAACAAATGAATAAGTTTATGTAAATTTATTCTTTTTCTTTTTAAAATTGTTGAATTAATATATATTTTATGATATCATTAATATGAAAGTAGGGATACTATGAAGAATAAAACTAAGTTATATGGAACAATATTAGGAGTAGTACTATTTACCCTTTTAGTAGCGGGTCTTACCTATGCTGCTTTAGAATGGCAAAGTACTAAAACAAATATAAAGTTAACTTCCGGATGTTTTGATATATATTATGATAAAGGACAAGATATAAGTGGACAATTAAATCCTTCTAGTAGTTATACTGATGGTCTATTTGCTACGATTAAGATTAATATTAAAAATAGTTGTACTACTAATGGAACAGGTACTTTATATCTAGAAACACTTAATACTACTAGTAGTAATTTATATAGAGAGGGTTTGCTTAATTATCAAGTAGTTAAAGATGGTACTGCTACTAACTTAAAGGGTAACATTACTAAAAGTGGAGAGATTGCTTTAGATATTGGTACTCTTACTAAGGCTAGTAGTGCTAGTACTACTTATAAAATTTATGTATGGGTTGATAAAGAAGTAGTTATTAACTCTGATGCTAATTCCAAATATTATGGAAAAATTAGAGCTACTGCTACTCAAGGCAAATAAAAAAGAAGATTTCTTCTTTTTTATTTTATACCAAAATCTTCATCTTCAACTTCTATTTGTTTTAATATTTCTTCGGTTGTTGTGAAACCTGCGATTACTTTGAATAATCCATCTTGAAGCATAGTAATAACATCTTTGTTATATACTAGATGCCTCAACTGTTCTTTTCGCATACCGGCACTTATGGCATCCCTTATGTCTTGACTGATAAGTAGTACTTCTTGAAGGGCTATTCTTCCTTTATAACCATGACTACAATGATGACAACCTGAAGTATTCGCTTCATATACTTCGTTTATATCAAGACCTAATACTGTTTTGAAAAGATTCTTTTCAGTAATTGTAACTGTTCTTTTCTTTTTACAATTATCACATAGTCTTCTAGCTAACTTTTGGGATACTATTCCTGTTAGTGCTGAGGCAAGTAGGTATCTTTCAACATCCATATCTAGTAATCTTTCGATAGTATTTAATGAATTGTTAGTGTGTATTGTAGATAGTACTAAGTGTCCTGTGATTGAGGCTCTTACCGCTATTTGGGCTGTTTCAGAATCTCTTATCTCTCCAATCATAATGATATTAGGGTCTTGTCTTAAGATACTTCTTAAAACTGTTGCAAAGTTAAGTCCGATTTCTGCTTGAGCTTGAACTTGGTTAATTCCTGGAATATTCATTTCAATTGGATCTTCAACTGTTATAAGGTTAGTTCCTTCAACATTAAGTCTTTGTAACATTGAATATACTGTTGTTGATTTACCGGTACCAGTAGCACCAGTTACTAGTATAATACCATTTGGTAAGCTTAACATTTTTTTAACTTTTTCTAAATTTTTTTCATTAAAGTCAAGTGCTTCAATACCAGCAGCACTCATTGAGTAGTCCATGATACGTAAAACAATTTTTTCGCCTAAATTTGTAGGTAAACTTGATACACGGATATCAATAGTTTTGCCATCAATTTCACTTCGTATAGCTCCATCTTGAGGAATTCTAGATTCAGTTATATTCATACCAGAAATTATTTTTATACGAGTAATCATATTTTTCTTTACATATAATGGAACAATAGAGTAGTCATTTAAAACTCCGTCAACTCTTAAACGTATTTTTATTCCGCCGTCAAATGGATCAAAGTGAATATCACTTGCGCCTTTTGCCATAGCATCAAGAATAATTGAATTTACTATATCAGTAATTGGAACATTATTATAATCAAATGTTACCATTCCTTCTAGCATTTCTTTATTATCCATTTGATGTTCTGAAGCAGATTCAACTGGAGTTTCAGATACTGCACCAATATAATTACCTGATTCATCAATTAAAGAAGGATCAATAGGGTTACCAAACTCATCAACATATTCAGTTGTGCCTTTATAATTACCAAATTCATCTATAAGTGAAGGATCAATAGGATTACCAAATTCATCAATGTATTTTGTTACAGAATTATCATCTACTATTTCGCCTTTAATATCATTATTGTTCATACATATCAACCCTATCTTATTTTATTCCATACTAATTATACAATAGGCTAACATTTATAGTCAAGAAAAAAACCGATAAAAATCGGTTAATTGCATGTTGATTTTATACTAATTGTTTTACTTCCTTCAAGACCATTATATTTTGCTTTGAATGTAATAGAGTAGTTAACTCCATTTGTAAGTGAAGAACAATCTATATCAGTACCAGTTTCATTTTTACAAGTATAACTTATTACGGATTTTTCAGTAACATCTTCATTATTATTAAGCACTTTTATTTTGTTTTTAGGACTAGTTCCAAGAGAATTGAATTCTTGGATAGTAGTGCAACTTGAACCTTTATAAGTAATATTTAAAGGATTAGTTGTAGCAGCAGATGCAACATTAATTGTAACTCCACTAGATTGATTATTAGTAAATTTTTGATATGAAGATTTAACTACGAATGATACATTAGCATTTGTATTAATGTTAGTTGAGAATGTATTTGAAGTAGTAAATCCTAAATCAGTAGTTACGCCATTTGCAACCATGTATACATGATACCCAAATGAACCAAACGTATTATTATTATAATTTATTCTTTCTTGTAAGTATTTATCTGCCCATGTTTTATAAACGGATGAATTATTAAAGTATTCTCTTAAATAGTTTTCGTTAATAGCATCTGGAACAGGAGCACTATCCCAAGTTAATGTAACAACGCCATTGTTATTAGTGAACTTTAAATTTGACGGATTTGATAATTTTGCAAATCTAACAGATGTTGTTGTAGGTACAAATCCTTTTTTAAATAGTTCAACGCTTCTAAGCTCACTTGGTGTATCTTCACTTGCAAGTTCAATAGGATCAGTTCCAAGTTCAATTTCCGCTTCAACTATACCATTAGGTCGGTTAAATCTTGAATTTTTTTTCATTATTCTTGAAACTAATACTTTAGTAATTTCTCTTCTTGCAGCTCCACCTTCAGAAGAAGTAAGGTAATGGTCTTTAGTTCTTTCTGGATAACCATACCAAGTTGCTATAGCGTAATCAGGAGAATAGGCAATTTCCCAAGAATCACCAATTATATTTTTATTACCTAATTGTTTTTTTACAGCTGAGTCAACTGTTGAAGTACCAGTTTTAGCAGCAATATCAGTTCCACTTACTGAACCAGCTCCAATAACACCACTAGTAACAGCATATTTTAAAATTGTATTAATCATGTAAGCAGTTTCTTCACTCATAGCAGTTACTTTTTTAGGAGTAACTTTAACAACATCACCAGTTTCAGTATATTCAATTTTTGTAACTGAGAATGGTTCAATATAAGTTCCACCTCTAGCAAATGTAGCATAAGCTGCAGCTGCTTCTAATGGAGTAACTCCATCGAATCCACCGATTGAACAAGTTTCAAGAATAGTTCCACTTGAAGTTTCTGGTTTCCAACCTAAATTAGTTGCAAACTCTAATTTTTGTTCATTTGTTGTTTGTTGGAAAGCAAATAGAGCAGGTATATTTCTTGATTGAGCAAGTGCTGTTTTGGCAGTCATTATACCTTTATGTTTATTATCAAAGTTTTTAATTTGACCTCCACCTGAATAAGTATAATCATCATCTATAATAGTTTGACCTGTAGACCAATTTAAATATTCAATAGCAGGTCCATAATCAAGTACTGGTTTAGCAGTAGAACCTGGATGGTGTCTAGCAGTAGTGGCATAGTTTAAACTTCTTTCAGTTTTCTTATTTCTACCAGCTCCAACAGCAACTATAGAGCCATCTTCTACGGATACAACCGCAATACCAGCTTGAGCAACATCGTTTTTCCATTTATATTTAGTATTTCCATCATACAAATCGTTTATAGCGTCTTGTTTTTCTGGATCTAAAGTTGTCCAAATCTTCATTGAAGTAGTGTAAGGATCATCTCCATCTGGATTTGCTTTAGTTTTTGTTCTAGCAATTACTTCTTCAACAACTGTATCAATAAATCCAACATATTTATTTAAAGAATTACTTTTTCCAATTAACATACTTTCTACTGGAACAGACTTAACAGCATCTCTTTCTTCTTCAGTAATATAACCATGTCTACACATTAAGTTTAAAACTGTATTACGTCTTGCTTCAGCATTTTTTGGATTAACATAAGGATTATATGCACTAGGAGCTTGGAACAGTCCAGCTATCATAGCAGCTTCACCTAAGTTAAGTTCAGAAACACTTTTACCAAAATATGTTTTACTAGCTTGTTCAACACCATAAGTTCCAGAACCTAAGTTTGGAATATTTACATAAAACTCTATTATTTGTTCCTTAGTATATTGTTTTTCAAATACAAATACAGATAAATATATATCAGTAAATTTTCTTACAATACCTTTAATACCATGACTCTTAGAATTTGTTGCAGCGTTCTTTGAAACTTGCATTGTTAGAGTAGAACCTCCACCAGCATCACTTCTCCCAAGAAGTTGGCCAAATACTGCTTTAGTAAATCTTGCAATATCTATACCATTATGTTGGAAAAATCTTGAATCTTCAGTAGCAACAATAGCGTCCACTAAAACTTGAGGAAGTTCTTCATAGCTTACTTTTTCTCGATTTTCAAGACCAAGTCTTTTAACTTCATTTCCATTTTTATCATATAAAACGGTTGCATTACTTTTATATAATCTTTTTTCAGATATTTCAGGAGCAGTAGCTATAATATATACACAGAATATAATACCTAATGAAAACATCAATACTAAACAAAGCATTATAATTATTAAAACTTTATCTTTTAAAGTTCCATACTTTAATTTCTTTTTAAATTTTTTCATATCGTCACTAATCACCATTTTCCTATTCTTAAAGAATACACTAACTTTTTCAAATCCTTTATATTCTTTATAACTTAATAATTTCAATTCTTCGGTATCTTTTTCAATTTTCTTTTTTCTTTTCTTAGAATTGTTTTTATTATGCTTATATTTTATCATTTTTTTCTTTATATAAGCAATACGTTTTCTGATATTCTTCATGAATGTATTTTTCTTTTTACGTTTCTTTTTCACTTGCTTTACAGTCTTCTTTTTCATGTTTTTTACTCCTTAAAATATATGTTATCTAAGATTTTTATATAATCAAGTCTTGGTCTTATTTTAGTTTCTATAATATATCCTTTTTCTTGAATATAGCTAAAAGGAATACTTTTTCTTTTTGTTTTATCCATAAAATTCAAAATATCATTTCCATCTAAATAGTAAAAAAACCCATTCATAGAAATGATAAGAAAAGAAATGCCTCCATGTTCAATAATTTTTTTCATATGATTTATTTGGTGTTCATGTATATTATTTAAAGGAAAAGAAGTATGAGATAAAGTTTCTTTAGCATCAAAATCAATATATTTTCCCTTATATATGCCATTATAATCTAAAGTGGAAGGTGTTCTAAAATAAGCTTTAGTAATAACTCTTTCTTTTTCTCCATATTTAACTTCAGAAATCGTTATAGGCGTTGGTTTTTTATAAATAACAGCAATATCCTTTTCTAAATAAAAATCATTACTTTCGTTAATTAGATTTTCGAGACCCATACCACGATTTGCATATATTATGTTTTTTTTATCTGTTAAAGCATTTTTTTTACTTCCTCCTGGATAAAACATAAATATCACCTTTAAATATTATATAATATAATCCTTGATTTGCAAATCAAAAAAAATTTGTTATAATAAATTTGCAAATGTAATTGTAGGTGAATTTTATGAAAATAGAAAGTTCAAGTTTAGAGACTATAGCAGTAAGAAAAAGTCAATATCCAACTGACAATAAAAGTGAATTTTTATTATGTGGAAGAAGTAATGTAGGTAAAAGTAGCTTTATAAATACAGTTCTTGGAAGAAAAAATTATGCTCATACTTCAGGAAAACCAGGTAAAACTCAAACTCTTAACTTTTATCTATTAAATGATTCTTTTTATTTGGTTGATGTTCCTGGATATGGATATGCTGATGTATCTAAAGAAAAGCAAAGAAAATTTGGACTTATGATAGAAGAATATATTAAAACTAGACCAAATCTAAAATGTGTATTTTTACTTGTCGATTTTCGTCATAAAGCTCAAGAAAATGATATACTTATGTATAATTACTTAAAATACTATAATATTCCATGTGTAATAGTAGCTACTAAATATGATAAGGTTAAAGCCAGTCAAAAGGAAAAGTCAGAAAAAGTTTTAAAAGATTCATTAAACATAGTTTCTACTGATAAATTTGTACTTTTCTCAAGTGTTACTAAAAAGGGAAGAGAAGAAATATATAGTATTTTAAAAAGTTTTACAGAACCACAAGATTAATTCTTGTGTTTTTTTGTATTTTTTTGTATTATTAAATTAGGTGATATAATGAAAAATAAAGGTTTTACTCTAGTTGAATTACTTGCAGTTATAGTTATCATGGGTTTAATTCTTGCAATAGCTGTACCAAATGCATTCAAACTAAGTAATAAAGTAAAGACAAAAGCTTATAAAACAAAAATTGAACAAATTGAATCTGGTGCAGGAGAAACATATGGAACAAATAATTTAGGAAGTATTCGTACTAGCAAAAGTAAATGTGCTTTTAAATTTAAAGGTAATGATGAAATAGACACTGTTTATTATGCAGAAAATGGTGTATTAAATGAATCTGGTGCAAGTGGTCTTGAAACTTATCCTTGTGTAAGAATGAGCGTTAAAGATTTAGTTGAAACTGGTTCTTTGGATTACGATCATAAAAAACAATGCGATCAATATAATTGTCCAAAAGACGGAAAACAAAGAGCTTATTATGATTCAGTTGTAGTTAATCCAGTAGATGACTATATTATTAATGAATGTAATGTGTATATCTATTATAAATATACTCGTGCATATGCCGTTTTTGATAAGACTACATGTGATGAAAGAAGAGATCAACCAGATATTGGGCATGAATATAGAAGACTTTCTAAAAAGATAACTTCAACTACTAAAAAGTAAATTTGAAAAAAACACAATAATATGGTACTATAAGTGCCATATTTTATCTTGAAAGGACGTGATTAATTTGAGAAAAACCGTATGTTTAGTTGGAAGACCAAATACTGGTAAATCAACTCTTTTTAATAGACTTATAAATGAAAAAAAAGCAATAATAGCAGATACTCCAGGTGTAACTCGTGATAGACTTTATGGAATAGTTAATTATAAAAATTATTCATTTAGTTTAATTGATACAGGTGGTATTGATTTAAGTGAAGAAAAATTCAATGATAATATAAAAATGCAAGCTGAACTTGCTATGGATGAGGCAGATGTAATTGTTTTTGTTGTTGATGGAAGAGAAAGTGTTACTCAAAACGATTTAGCAGTAAGAGATATGTTAATGCGTACTAATAAAAAAGTAATAGTTGCTTTAAATAAAATGGATGATAAAAAACATGACGAAAACATATATGAATATTATGAATTAGGCTTTGAAAATATCGTTTGTATATCAGCAGAACATAAAAGGAACATTGATACATTATTAAATATGATTACTGAAGACTTTACAGAATATACAACACCTGAAGATGATGAAGTTTTAAAATTTGCAGTAATTGGAAGACCAAATGTTGGTAAAAGTAGTTTAGTAAATGCTATTTTAGGTGAAGAAAGACAAATAGTTTCAGATATTGCCGGAACTACTAGAGATTCGGCTGATTCTAAATTTACATATGAACATCAAGATTATCTAGTAATAGATACAGCTGGTATGCGTAAAAAAGGTAAAATATATGAAAATATTGAAAAATATTCTTTAATTAGAAGTTTAAAAGCTATTGAAAGATGTGATGTTGCGGTAATCGTAATTGACGCTGAAACGGGAATAATTGAACATGATAAACATATTGTTTCTTATGCAATAGATGCTGGGAAATCGATATGTCTAGTTGTAAATAAATGGGATACAGTTAAAGATAAAGATGCTGAACTTAAAACTTGGAAAAAACGTATTGAAAATGAATTCCAATTTATTCCATACGCTAACGTAGTATTCTTATCAGCAAAAACTAAATCTAGAATACATACTCTTATGCCAGCAATATTAAAATCATATGAATCATACACCAGAGAAATAAAAACAAGTATTTTAAATGATGTTATAAGAGATGCAGTTAGTTTACATGAACCACCTAGTTATAAAGGCCGTAGATTAAAAATATACTTTGTTAATCAAACTGATACAAGACCACCAAAATTTGTATTTCATGTTAACAACAAAGGCTTAGTACATTTTTCTTATGAAAGATATTTAGAAAATAAAATTAGGGAGTCATTTGATTTAGATGGAACTCCAATTATTATTCAATTTAAAAATAGGGGTGAAGAATAATGAAAAAAGATGTTTATGTAGGTGTACTTGTAGGCGTTATAATTGGTCTTTTAATTGCAATTATTTTAATACTTATATCTAAAAGTAAAAAAGAGTCTTATGATTATGGTGAAGTAATTAAACGTGAAAACGATTATGTTTATATTAAAGGAAATAATACAACTACAAAAATAACTGATGAGTCATTAAACGTTGGTGATATTATTAAAAATGAAAATAATACAACAACTGTTATTACTACAACTAAAGAGTCTATAACTACAACTAAAGTAAGTGAAGAAGATATAATTAACACAATTAAAAGTGACTATGAAGTGATAAGCGCAAATAATAACCAATCATTTAAAGAAACAGCTAAAAATACATTTATAAAAATCGTTGATTTTATATTTTATGATGGAACTATTAACGGAGTAACTTTTAAAAGTTTAAGTACTAAAGCTAAAATTACAGTTATTAAATATGCTTTATTGATTGATAGTAAGATTGATTCTTTTTTTCCAAATTATAAAAATGAGCTTAGTGAAAAGTATCAAAATATTAAAACTAAATTAATAAGTGAGTATATGAACTCACTTGCATATGTATGTTCTAAAAACAAAAATGAATGTGACAAATTAAAAGATGAATTTAAAGAATTAAAAGGAAAAGTTTCTATTACATGGTCAAATATCAAAGATGCATTTAAAAGTGGATCTACTAAAGTAACAACTAGCTTAGATGAATGGTATAAAATATTCAAAAACAGTTAATGAATATAGATGGTAATTTCTTAGATGTTGTAATAGAAAAGAAAAAAATTAAAAATATATATTTTAGAATAAATGATAAAAATCAAATATATGTTACATGTCCAAAATATGTAAGTGAAAAAGAGATAAATAGATTATTAGAAAAAAATAAAGATGCTCTTATAAAAATGTATAAAAAGCAGGAAAAACGTGAGAAGTCACAGGAAAAAGTATTATATTTAGGTAATGAAATAGATTATATTAATTTTAATAAAATAATATTTGATAATGATAGAATATTTGCTTCATCTATAGAAAAAGCAAATGAATATTTAGAAAAGAATTCCTTAATTGTTTTTGAAGAACGAATGAAGTTATATATAGATTCATTTGATAATTTACCCAAATTTAGATTAAGAACAAGAAAAATGAAAACTAGATGGGGAGTTTGCAATACTAAAAGTATGACTGTAACTTTAAATACTGAACTAATACATAAGAAACCTTATTTAATTGACTATGTTATTGTTCATGAACTGTCCCACTTTTCACATATGAATCATTCAGCTGCTTTTTGGAAATGTGTAGAGAAACATTATCCAAGATATAAAGAAGCTAGAAAGGAATTAAAGTCTTAGTATGATTGAATCAGTAAATAATGAAAAAATAAAACAATATGCTAAACTTAATGAAAAAAAATATCGTGATAAAGAGCATATGTTTATTGTAGAAGGTGAACACTTAGTAGAAGAAGCTTTCAAAAATAATCTAGTAATTGAAGCATTTTCTTTAGATGAAAGAGATAATTCTACGAAAGTAAGTATAAATGTTATGAAAAAACTTTCTAATCTTACAAATCCTCCTAAAATTTTAGCAGTAGTTAGAGTATTAAAAGAAAAACCAATAGATGGAAATATTCTTATACTTGATGGTATACAAGATCCAGGTAATTTAGGAACAATTATCAGAAGTGCTGTTTCTTTTGGAGTAGATACTATAGTTGCAAGTTTAGATACAGTGGATGCTTATAACCCAAAAGTTATAAGAGGAAGTGAAGGAATGCTTTTTAAAATCAATTATTTAAAAAGAGATTTACTTTCTTTTATAAACGAAAATAAAAATAACTATACTTTTATTACCACCGATGTTTCTTCAGGTAATGACATAAATGATATAAAGATAGATAAATCTTATGCTCTTATCATGGGAAATGAAGGATCAGGAGTAAGAAAAGAAATAAGTGATGAAATAGATAACAAAATTCATATTAAAATGAATCCAGTATGTGAATCATTAAATGTATCTATTGCAACATCTATTCTTTTATACGAACTTTATAAATAATAGGTATAAATTAACAAAATAAATAAAAAATTAAAAGTATATGCAAAATAAATTGCATAACTTTTTTTATTGTATAATATAGCACTACAAACATCTAGAATATTATAAGTTCTCAACAAAAAAAATTGACAATTGGGGGGGGGTAATATATACTAATAATAGAAAAAAATAGAGGAGTTATGAACAGATGAATAAAAGTCGATTATTGTTAATCTTATTAATATTGATGGCAGTTGGATATGCTGCTAACCAAATAAATTTTGATGTTAAAGGAAGTACAACATTAAGCGAAAATATAAATGACTTTAAAGTATATTTAGCAAACTTAAAATTAAATGGAATGGACATAGAAGGGATAAATAAAACTGCAGATGGATTTGTGTTAAACAATGTAAATGGAGATATAAGTGTAGACATAATAAATGATTCAACTGAGTATGATGTGGAAAGCTACCTTCAATGTGATAATGTCACTGCTGACGACATCAATACTACAACAATTTTCGATACAGTTTCATCTTTATCAATTGATTCGTCGAAGAACATAAATTATAATGTATTAGCATCTGTTGCAAATACTAATGGTGTTTACAAATTAGATGGATTTGATAATATTTATTTTTATAGAGGAGATGTGGACAACAATTTAATATTTAATAATATGTGTTGGAAAATAGTGAGAACAACAGAAACAAATGGAGTTAAAATTCTTTATAATGGTTTACCGGATAATGGAAAATGTAATAATACTGGTGCAGATACAGAAATTGGTAAATCAGCATACAATGATAAAGACAATCATAATGCATATGTAGGCTATATGTATGGTAAAGAATCCACTGATGCTCTTTTAGCACATGAAAATATAAATGATTCTGCAATAAAAAAAACAATTGATAATTGGTTTGAAAAAAATATGAATAATGTTATTCAATATCTTGACGATGAACCATATTATTGTGACAGAACTATAGCAACAAATTCTTCAAATAATGTCTTAGGTGCTGATTATTCAAATGCTGGAGGAGGTCAAGGTCTTACTGCATATAGTTCATCTTCTCGTTCAAGTTATTATACTAAGACTCTTTATCCAAGTCTAGAAATTGAAGCTCCTAGAGATAGTTTTACTATTCAGCCCGAAAAAGGAAACGGAAATCTTAATTTTCCCGTTGGACTTTTAACTTCTGATGAAATAGTTTTAGCGGGATATAACTCTTATAATTCAAATACCTCAAATTATAAAACATCAAAGATATATTTATATACTGGTGAAATTTGGTGGTCTATGACACCAGCCGCTTTTTTAAGTGGAAATAAAGCTGCTGTTAATTTACTTTCAACAGATTATTTAAGTGCTGGTGTTTCAAGCCAAAAATATGGCGTTCGACCTGTAGTTACATTAAATAAAAATATATCTGTAAAAGGTGGTGATGGTAAAGCAAATTCCCCTTATGTAATAGATACTGATTCTGTAAAAAAAGTTAGTTTTAGTCTTGAAAATAAAATAATAGGTTCACAAGAAAAAGCTAATGAATTAATAAAAGGGAAAAATACTTTAAATCTTACTTGTAAACTTATAGTAAATAAATTATCTAGAAATAATAAGAAAACTTATTCGAACGGAAAATCTTGGGACTTTGATTATCGTGGAATTGGAGAAAGTTTTATAGTGCCAGTAGACGGAACCTATAAAATAGAAGCATGGGGAGCACAAGGTGGTAGTTATTTTACGGCCATTGGTGGTCTTGGAGCTTATACCACCGGTGATATTGATTTGTTAGAGGGCCAAAAACTACATATATTTGTGGGCAGTAAAGGACATGTAGATACTACAAAAAGTTTGCCTACTGAATTTAATGGTGGAGGTAAAGCAGGACATCAAAATTCTAATTATACAAACATTCGATTCTGGGGTACTGGAGGCGGAGCTAGTGACATTCGACTTGTTGATGGCATATGGGATGATTTTAATTCTCTAAAATCACGTATAATGGTTGCCGCAGGCGGCGGAGGGTCATTTTTTGCTTATCAACCTAATGCTTTGATTGAGAGTGGCTCTGCAAATGGTGGCTATGGAGGATCATTACTTGGAGGTGATGGAACAACAGCCAATAAACAGTGGGCTTCTTGGGGTGCAGGTGGGTCCGGAGGAACTCAAACATCTGGAGGATATGATCCTGGGAGCGGAAGCTCCAACGTTCCTTACGGAGTGTATTCAAAAGGAGGATTTGGATTTGGTGGTAACTCTGACCGTGCGGCTTCTGGAGGAGGAAGTGGATATTATGGTGGAGGAGGGTCTCGTCATGTTCAATCTAGCGGAGGCGGATCATCTTTTGTTTCTGGATATTCTGGGTGTGATGCAATAAGTGATGTATCGACTCCATCTTCAATTATCCACACAGGAAAAGATGAACATTATTCAGGCTTTGTATTCAAAAATTCCAAAATGATTGCCGGGAATGAAACTATGCCTACACACGATGGAACAACTACTACTATTGGAAATAGTGGCAATGGTTATGTAAAAATTACTCTTCTAAATAAAAATAGTGCCTAATTCAGGCACTATTTTTATGGATATTTTGATTATTTTTTGATACAATTACTATGGTGGTAAAAGTGAAAGATATCTCATTTTTAAAAAGCGCAAAAATTGCTCATCGTGGCATTTATGATAATAAAAGAATATATGAAAATACTTTAAGTGCATATTTAAGAGCAGTTAAAAAGGGATATATCATTCATATAGATGTACGTATACTAAAAGATGGTGAAATCGTATGTTTTCATGATGATTCTTTAGAAAGACTTCTTCATGTAGAAAGTGACATTGATAAAATGACATATGAAGAACTATGTTATATTGCAAAATATCAAATTCCAACCTTAAAAGAAGCACTTGAATTAATAAATGGAAGTGTTCCAATAATAATTGAATTAAGAAATAAAATAAAAAAGAATCAATTTGAAGAAAAAATAGTTTCTATTTTAGATAATTATAAAGGATTATTTGCTATATAGTCATTTCATTTAAGTATTCTTAAATGGTTTTATAAAAATAGAAAAAATTATATCACAGGTTACTTAATATGTAAAAAAAATTGTGGGAAAGATTACTTTTTTAAAAAATATGACTATTTAAATGTAAATATTTTATTATTCAATGATAAGAGGGTAAAAAGAATGCGTGCTAGTAAATTAGTAATTGGTTATAAAGTATTAAATAAAGCAGAATATAACCGTATTAATACTTTATATGATAATTTAGAGTTTGATAATATTCTTGAAATTGATACAGATGAGTAATATAATAATTCATTAAGTAAGTTGATTAACTAGTTAGGAGATCATTTATGTATGTAGGAAAGTTTACAAATACACATGGTATAAAGGGTGAAATTAAAATTCAAAGTGATTTAGACCATAAAGAAGAAATATTTAAAAAAGGAAATATTTTAACTATTGCATCTAAATCATTTGAAATAGTTTCTTATCGCGTTCATAAAGGTTATGATATGGTTACATTTAAAGATATTAACAATATAAATGATATTATTATGTACAAAGGTAAAAGTGTTTTTATTGATCGTAATACATTAAGTGAAAATGTAACATTCTTAAGTGATTTAATTGATGTACCAGTTTATTTAAACAATGAATGTATTGGTTCTGTTACTGATTATGAAAATGGAGTTAATCCACTATTAATATGTAATATTAATAATAAAAAGGTGTTAATTCCTCTTCTAGGAGATTTTATAATTGAAAAGAATAAAGATAAAGTTATTGTAAACGAAAAAGTAAAGGAGTTATTTATATGAAAATAAGCATACTTACACTTTTTCCAGAGATGTTTGAAAATTTTGTTTCTTCTTCTATAATTAAAAGAGCTATTGATTCAAAACTTGTTGATATAGAAATAGTTAATATTCGAGATTTTTCGCATTTAAATAACAAGCAAGTTGATGATACTCCATATGGTGGAGGAGCTGGCATGGTTATGAGGGCTGATATAGTTTTAAAAGCAATAGAATCTGTAAAAGATGATGATTCATTAGTTATATTAATGAGTCCTGGTGGTAAAACATTTAATCAAAATATTTCCTATGAGTTAAGTAAAAACAAACATTTAATATTTGTATGTGGCCATTATGAAGGAATTGATGATCGAATATTAAAATATATAGATATAGAACTATCTATTGGAGACTTTATTTTAACTGGTGGAGAAATACCAGCTATGGCTATGAGTGATTCAATAATAAGACTGATTCCAGGTGTAATAAGACAAGAATCAAGTGATAATGAATCATTCAATAATAATTTACTTGATTATCCAGTTTATACAAGGCCAAGTGAATTTAATGGTGATGAAGTACCAAGTGTATTATTAAGTGGAGATCATGCCAAAATAGCTGAATGGCGAAAAAATGAAGCTCTAAAAAGAACTAAAGAAAAAAGACCTGATTTATTAAAATAGGAGGTGTATTTATGGTATCGTTTGTTGTTGATCGAAAGAAGATAAAAGGTAGTATTGATTACTTTGAATTTGATTCAGATGGATATGTCTATTATCCCAAATTTAAATCAATTATCAATGATTCAGGAGTAACAATAAGAAGCAAAGTTCTTACAAATATAATTCTTTATAACTTTGATAACATTTTTGATAAAATGACTAAGTCAATTTATGCTTATGTTACAAGTGATGAAGATGATGACGACACAATATCAATGTTATTAGATGAAGTTTCTAGATTAAAAAGTATAGTTGACTTTGAATATAAAAAGCATCTTACAATTGAAAAATATAAAGAGTATTTAAATAAACTATACTATTTAGATACAGAACTAAAAAGAAAGAAAACTATTCTTAAATTTAATCAAGAAATAAATTATGAAATGCACCGTGGAAGAAGTAGATAATATATGTAAATAAATGTAAAATGGGCAATGAATTTTTATTGCTTTTAAAACGTATTTACTATATAATAATGTGGTATATGAAAGGAAGAATACTATGAAAAACGTAAAAACAATTAAAATTACTGTAGATGGTGAATCTTGGCAAAATTGCTTAGATAAAGCATACGATAAAAAGAAAAAAGATATTAAAGTTGATGGATTTAGAAAAGGCGCTGTTCCTAAAGATATTTATATCAAAAAAGTTGGAGTAGAAACACTTTTCATGGATGCATGTGATATAGCTATAAATGAAAGATACGAAAGCACTTTAAAAGAAGCAGATGTTACATTAGCCTGTGAACCAACTGTTAATATTGAATCAATTGATAAAGATTCATGTGTAATCGAATTTACATTTATATCTAAACCAGAAGTTACTTTAGGAGCTTATACTAAACTTGGTGTTAAACGTGAAGAAGTAAAAGTTACTAAAGAAGAAATTGAACATGAAATAAATCATATTAAAGAACATATGGCAGAAGTTGTTATCAAAGAAAATGGAAAAATTGAAGAAGGTAATACTGCTGTAATCGATTTTGAAGGATTTGTTGATGGTAAAAAGTTAGAAGGTGGAACTGGAGCTAATTATCCATTAGAAATAGGTTCAAATACATTCATTCCAGGATTTGAAAGTGGACTTATTGGCGCTAGTGTTGGTGAAACTCGTGAATTAAATTTAAAATTCCCAGAAAATTATACAGAAGAACTAAAAAATAAAGATGTTTTATTCAAAGTTACTGTAAGAGAAATAAAAGAACGTGTTATGCCTGAAATTAATAAAGATTTCTTTGAAGATTTAGGAATTGATGGAGTGGATTCAATAGAAAAATTAGAAGCACATGTTAAAAAAGATCTTGAAGAACATAAAAAGCATGAAGCAGATGATAAATATGTAGATGAATTATTACATATTGCAACAGATAATATGAAAGTTGAAATCAATAATGAAATAATTGATTCTGAAATTGAAAGAATGATTAATCAATATAGACAAGAACTTCAAATGCAAGGTGTAAGTCTTGAACAATATTTATCAATGACTAATACTAAACTTGAAGACATGAAATCAATGATGAAACCACAAGCTATCGCAAGAATTAAAACTAGATATTTACTTGAAGCAATTATTGATGAAAAGAAATTAGTTGCAACTAAAGAAGAAATAGAAAAGGAAATTAAAGATTCTTGTGATAAATACGGAATTGAAAAAGATGAATTCTTAAGATACGTTGGTGGAGAAGAAGGAATCAAATACGAACTTGAAATGCGTAAAGCAATTGATATTATTAAAGAAGGGTAACATAAGTTACTCTTTTTAAATGTAATTTAGTTTTCTTAATTTTGAATAATTTAAATAAACAACAGAAGAAATACTTACAATTTCTGATATTATTAATGGATATATACCAATACTAAATAAGCAAGTAATAACCATTATAATAGTTTTAAATATTGAACTTACTAAAGTTACTTTCATTGTATATGCTGAATAATTTAAGCCTTGTAATGCACTTGCTAAAGGGCCTTCTAAATAAAATAATGGAAAGAATATTGATAGTAAATGAATGTAATCAATACCTTTATTCGTGTTATATACTAAAGAAAGAATAAACTCGCCTTTAAAGTACACAAATGCACAGAATATAGCACCTATTAAAAATGATATAAATAGACTTTGCCTAACTCTTCTTTTTACATAATTTTTATTATCATAGTTTTTAGAAACTTCAGGTATTAAAGTTGTATTTAATGCAAGTGTAAAAAAAGAAGGCATTGTTAAAATTGGTATGACATAAGCATTATAAACGGCATATTCGCTTTCAATAAAATTGGTAGAATAACCAACAAATAAAAGCATATTTGTAAGAATAATTGGTTCTAAAAAATAACAAATGTTACCAATTATTCTGGATGAAACTGAAGGAATAGAAATGCTAAAAACATCATAAGCAATTTTTTTATTAAATGTAAGATCATGTATAGAAAAATGAATATTTTTAGGAGCAAAGAAAAGATATACGATTATTTGAACTAATTCACAGACAGCTGATATTATTACATAACCAGAAACAGCATGAACATCAGAAATATTTGATAAAAACGGAATAAAGATCATCATAAGAATAAAACGTGTAAGTTGTTCAAATATACTAGAGACAGCATTTGGAAGCATATTTTGTTTACCGAAATAGTATCCTTTAATTATTCCTGATATAGTTGTAAAAGGAACGACAAATGAAATAGATATTAATGGATAATATAAGTTTTCGTTTTTTAGAAGATTTGTTGCTAAAAATGGTGAAAAAATGAATATAAGGGCAATAATTAATATATTAAAAAAAAGTGAAATTGGTATAACTGATGCTAAAACTTTTAAACCACGATAATTGTTTTTAGCCATAATAACGCTTATTGCATAAGGAAGACCTAACTGAGTTATAGCAACTAAAAGAGAATATGTAGGCATTATTAAAGAGTATAAATTAATACCTGTACCAATCATTCTTGTAAATATAATTTTAATAAAAAATCCAAGTAATTTAGTGATAAGTGTTCCAATAAGTAAAATAACAGTTGACTTTATAAATGCATTTTTCATGTGTATCTCCTTTAAAATTAAAATAAAATATTATATAATAAATATATGAAAGATAATCGTAATTATTAAAGGTGATATTATGGAGAAAAAGATTAGTACTCAAAGAGATTTATATAATAAAGTGTTACCAGCTCTTAAAACTAAGAAAAATGAACTTTTAAGAAGTGGAATACGTATTGTAAAGGAAGAAGATATTTGGAATTACAATAAAGTAACAAAATGGAGAAGTGCAAGTAGTTTAAGTCTTGCAGGTATTGTTGATGACATTTTAAATACAAAAAATGAAGAATATGAAAACTATGTAATCAAAAAAATAAATGAACAGGGTGAATAAAAATGGAAGATTTATATAAAGAACTATTAAAAAGATGTGAAGAAAACTCATATACAGATGAAGAAATGGAGACAATTCAAAAAGCTTATGAATTTGCATGCAAATGTCATAAAGGTCAATACAGAAAAAATAATGAAGAATTTATAACACATCCTTTAAATGTTGCCTTAATATGTGCATCTTTAAATGTGGATGCTATAACTATTATTTCAGCATTAGTGCATGAAACTATTGATAATGGTCCATCTAATTTAGAGGAATTAGAAACCCTTTTTGGAAGTGATGTAAGAAATATCGTTGCATCTTTAATGAAAGTAAATAAACTTAAGCTAACTGATGAATCTGAATCAACATCTCTTTATTTAAGAAAAGTACTTGTTGCCTTATCTGAAGATGTAAGAGTGCTTATAATTAAACTTGCAGGTCGCGTACATAATATGCGTACAATAGATCCTTTTTCCAAGGAAAAGCAAAGACTTAAGGCTTTGGAAACTCAAAATGTTTTAATTCCTATTGCTCATAGATTAGGTATTAATCAATTAAAGACTGAACTTGAAGATATGTGTTTTAAAGTATTAAAAAGTGATGATTATGAAAGTGTTGAAGAATCGCTTCCTGCACCACGTGAAAAATTAAATGAAATACTTGAAGAAACTAAAGAAACTATAACTGATGTATTAAAACAAAATGACATTAATTTTGAAATAAAAGGAAGAGTAAAGAGTACATCTTCAATATATAACAAATTAACTAAAGGTAAAAAAATGAGTGAAATCTATGACTTTATAGGTCTTAGAATTATATGTGAAGAGGAAAGTGAATGTTATCTAATAATAGGTTTAATACACTCATTATACAGGCCTATTCCTAAAAGATTTAAAGATTATATTTCTATGCCAAAAGGAAATTCTTATCAGTCTCTTCATACAGGTGTATTTGGCCCAGAAGGATTTCCAGTAGAAGTACAAGTTCGTACAAAGGAAATGAACGAAATTGCTGAACATGGAGTTGCATCTCACTGGTCATATAAAGAGCATTCAAAGCAAATTCAAAATGTTATGGAACAAAAACTTCAAATGTTTAGAAATATTATTGAAGCAAATTCAAGTGAAGTGACAGATGATGATACATTTGCTCAAAACGTAAGTGAACTTTTAAGTAATTCTATTTATGTATATACTCCAAAAGGAGATGTAGTTGAACTTCCAGATGGATCATGCCCAGTAGACTTTGCTTACCGAATTCATTCACGTGTAGGAGACACAACTGTTGGAGCTATTGTAAATGATACAATTGTAACTCTTGATTATAAACTTCAAGATAATGATATTGTAAAAATAATGACAAATGCTCAAAGTGAACCAAATAAAGACTGGCTTAATTTTGTAAAAACAACTCAAGCAAAAGCTAAAATAAAAGCATTCTTTTCTAAAAAAGATCGTGAAGAATATATTGAACGTGGTAGAAACTTACTTGAAAAAGAACTTAAACGACAACATATTGCATTACAAAACGCTTTAGATGATGAACATATTGATAAATTAGTAAGAGATTTAAAAGTTACTAATTTTGATGAAGTCCTATTAAATATAGGTGCTCTTAGATATGCTCCATCTTATATAGTCGATTTAATTTACAATGATAAAAAGAATGTTCAAGATGTTTTACTTGATAAAGTAATGAATTCTAATGTTCTTCCAAAAGTAAATCATAAAAATGATGTAATAGTTTCTGGATGTGATGACATCTTAGTTAATCTTGCAAGTTGTTGTAAACCAGTATTTGGTGATAAAATAATCGGTTATATAACTAAAGGACAAGGTATTACAGTTCATAAACATGATTGCATTAATATTAAAGATGTAACTGAAAGACTTATAGATGTAAAATGGAATGAAGAAACAAATGATGAGAATAAATATTATATTTCTAAAATAACTGTTTATACAAATGGAGTTGAAAATAACATTTTAGATATTGTTACAAAAGCTACATTAAGAGCAATAAATATTAACAGTATTAATGAAATTAATAAAAATGATAAGGTATGCTATGATTTAATTTTAAAAGTTAAAAATAAAACTGATCTAGATAACTTTATTGAAGATCTAAGAACTTTAAAATTTGTAACTAGCATAAATAGGTATTAATATGAGATTAGTTGTTATTCGTAGTAAAAATTCAAGTGTTTCAGTTAATAATGAAATTGTAGGTTCAATTGATCACGGATTAATGATTTTGGTAGGTATAAGTACTCAAGATACAGAAGAAGATGTTATAAAACTTGCAAATAAAGCATTAAACATGCGTATATTTGATGATGAATCTGGTGTTATGAATAAATCTATTTTAGATGTAGGTGGAAGTATTTTATCAGTATCTCAGTTTACTTTGCTTGCTGATACTAAAAAAGGTAACAGGCCTAGTTATATAAATGCTATGAAAGGTGAAGAAGCAATTGAGTTATACAATAAATTTAATGACATACTAAGTAAATCTGTTCATGTAGAAACTGGCAAATTTGGAGCTGACATGCAAGTTTCAATACTAAATGATGGACCAGTTACTATAATACTTGACAGTAAAGGTGACAAATAGTCACCTTTTTGTATGCCTGCATGTTATAATTAGACAGGTGGTAAAATGATTAAGATGATTGTGACAGATTTAGATGGAACTCTTTTAAATGAAAAAAGTAAAGTCTCTAGATATACAAGAAAGCAATTAAAAAAATATAAAGATGAAGGGATTATTATAACTATTGCCACTGGTAGAATTTATAGAATGGCAATCGACTCATTAAAAAGCATAAAGTACATTGATTATATAATTACTGATAATGGAGCATGTGTTTTTGATGTAAAAGAGAACAAATATATTTATTTTAATTATATAAACAGAGATATTGTAAAAAATATTTATAATATGTTTAATGAACGTTTTAAATATATAAATTTTTGTGATAAAAACTATGTATTTAAATATACAAAAGAAAAGTGTGACAATTTCAAAAGATTAAAGCTAATTAACTTTTATAAAAAATTAGACAGTAAATCTAAAGATATAACGCATATAACTATTAAAACAAAAGTTAATGATGAAATTTTTGATGTAGCAAAAGAGATTAAGAAAAATTATCCGACTTTAGAACCTATTATTATGCAAGATTCTTTTGTAAATGATAAATGGCTAGATATTTCCGTAAAAAATTGTAATAAATTTAATACAATTAATTGGTTAATAAATAGAAAAAATATTAAATCAGATGAAATAATAGTTTTTGGTGATGGGTTAAATGACATTGATATGGTTGCTAATTTTCCTAATGGAGTAGCTATGAATAACGCCTTAGATGAAGTAAAAAAGAATACAAAATATATAACAGAATACTCAAATAAACAAAATGGGGTAGTTTTGTTTTTGGAAGATTATTTTAAAAAGAACTTGAAAAACTAAATTTTATGATATAATTGAGCTAGGAGGAACATATGAAAAAAAATTTATACACAGGTGTTTTCTTTATTGCAATTTCCTGTTTAATGTTTGGATTAACTGTTTTTCTTAATGTAAAGGAAAATGAACTTGCAAATGAACTTAATCAAAAATATACTGATGTTGATGCAGACAAGATAGATAGTAGTAATAACGGGAACCTAATTAATGTAAGTGGAAATATTTCTTATGAAAAAGAGGCGGACGACAAAGACTTTAATTTAAATGTTGATACAGTTATTTTAAAAAGAAATGTTGAGGTATTTGTTTGGATTCAAGAAACTGAAACAAATAACGGGAAGACTACTTATACATATCGCCAAAAATGGATGAATGAACTTATAGATTCAAGTAAGTTTGAAATAAAAGATAGATATGAAAATCCTAAAAGCATTAGTTATGCAAATAAATCATTTTATGCAGATAATGTTAAACTTGGTGTCTTTAAATTAGATGACAAAATACTTGAAAAGTTAAAAACTAAAGAATTAGATTTAAGCAATATTAATTTAAAAAAACTACCTAAAGGGTTTAATATAAGTGGAAATTACATTACTAATTCTAAAAATATTGAATCTCCAAGTGTAGGTGATATTCGTATATCTTACACTTATAACACTCAAAAAGAAATTACTGTTTTTGGTGAACAAGATGATGAAACTTTTACCGAATATGAAACAGAAGATGATAATAAAATTTTGGATGTTATAAGCGGTATAAAAACTGGAGAAGAAGTAGTAGATACTTATAAAAAAAGTAATTACTTTAGAAATAATTTCTTTATTTTAACATCACTTGCATTAAGTGTAATTGGAATAATTTTATTAATGAAAAAAGAATAGTTTTAACTATTCTTTTTTAAATTGAAAGTCATTGCCCCTAAAGAAGAAGATATTATTAATATTAGATAAAAAATAATCATGTATAGAGATAAACCTAAATTAAATATTAATGTTAATAAAAAGAAAAATAAAGAATATAAAAATCCAGCTAAAAGTCCTTTAATATATCCTCTTTCATTAGAATTTTTAGATATTAAATATCCGTAAATGTACATAATAAGAATCATTAAAATAATATAAATCATTGGATGAACTCCAACATTTAATAAGTTAAATAAAGATAATATTATTGAAATTACTAATATTGAAGAAATAGGAATCAAGTTAATATAAATATATTTTTTCATTTTTTTCACCTAATAAAATATATTATATTATTTTTATTTTATTACTTCATTTGCTGCTTTTGCATAACTTCTTAAAAGTGGGCCAGCACCAAGCTTAATACCTCCAAAATATCTTATTACAACAATTAAAACATTATCTAGATTATTTCTTTCAATGACATTATAAATAGGCGTTCCAGCTGTATTAGCAGGTTCTTTATCATCACTTTTTTTAGCTATGGATCCGATTTTATATGCATAAGGTATGTGTCTTGCTTTTTTATGTTCGGTTTGCAAGTCTTTTAAAATATCATTTACTTCAGCAACCGAGTTCACTTTATAAAGAATACCAATAAATTTAGACTTTTTTATTTCATAAGTATATGTATTTACAAGTTCCATGTAATCACCTGAATATATAATAACATAAATGTATATTCTTTTGTTATAATATAAATGTATGTTAATTAATTTGCAAATAAGAATTATTTAAACTATAATATTAAAATTAAAGAAAAGAAGGTGAATCTATGATATCAGAAAAACTTAAGCTTGTTCCTCATTTACCTGGAAGTTATCAAATGAAAGATAAAAATGGGGTTATTATATATGTTGGTAAAGCAAAAGATTTAAAAAATAGATTATCTTCTTATTTTAATGGAAGAGTAACTGGTAAAACTAAAAAGCTTGTTTCCGAAATAGCTGATTTTGAATACATTGTAACTACTAGTGAACTAGAATCTTTTATATTAGAAATCAATTTAATAAAAAAATATGATCCTAAATATAATATTTTGCTTAAGGATGATAAGAGTTACCCTTATATTGAATATAAAAGAAAACCATATCCAACTTTAAAAGTTGTTAGATATTTAAGTGTTAAAAAACGTGAAAATAAGTATTTATTTGGTCCATATGTTAATGCATCTGCCGCAAGAAAAATGGTTAACTTAATTAATAGACTATATCCATTAAAAAAATGTACAAATGGTCATGAACTTTGTCTTTATTATCATATTCATGAATGCCTTGGATATTGTGTAAAAAAAATAAGTGATGAAGAAATAGAGAAAATGGAAAAAGAAATACTTGGGTTTTTAAACGGCAATGATTCTATTTTAATAAACAAACTTATGGAAAAAATTCAAATTGCTAGTGATGCAATGAATTACGAACTTGCTCTTGATTTAAAGAAAGATCTAGAATATATCAAAGTTATTCAAGAAAAACAAAGAGTTGAAATAAGTGATAGATCTAGTATGGATGTAATAAACTATTATTTTGATTCCGGTTTTATATCAATAGAAATATTCTTTATTCGTACTGGTAAACTAGTTGGTGGTAAAAATAAAATAATACCAGTTGCAAGTGATGATGCTATAAATGATATAGAAAGTGCTTTAGCAGTTTTTTATACTAAAAATGAAGTTCCATCATTTATTATAGTTAATAAAGATTTAAATACTGATATTTTAAGTGAAGCTATAAATACTAAAGTTATAACTGCTGAAAAGGGTGATAAAAAGACTATCCTTGATATGGCTTACAATAACGCTAAAATTAATTTGCAAAATAATTTTCAAACTATTCAAAATAAACTTGCTAGAACAAGTGGCGCAAATGAAGAACTTGAAAATTTACTTGGTATAAAAATAAACCGAATTGATTCATTTGATAACTCCAATTTATTTGGTACATTTGCTGTTTCGGGTATGGTTGTTTTTAAAGACGGTCTTCCATCAAAGAAGGATTACCGTAAATATAAAGTAAGTGTAGATAAGAATGATGATTACAATACAATGAAAGAAGTTACTTATAGAAGATATTATCGTGCTTTAGTTGAACATGGTGAATTTCCAGATTTAATATTAGTAGATGGTGGTATAAACCAAATTCATGCTGTTAAAGACACAATTAATGCACTTCATTTAAATATTAAAGTATGTGGTCTTGTAAAGAACGATAAGCATAGAACAAATGAACTACTAGATGGAGATACTTTAGAATCATATAAAATAGACTATACATCTAATTTATTTCATTATTTAACACGTATTCAAGATGAAGTACATAGATTTACAATTAACTATCACCGTGAACTTAGAAGTAAAGGGTCTATTAAAAGTCTTCTTGATAATGTAGAAGGAATCGGGGACGTTAGAAAGAAAGAACTTATGAAAAAATATGGTTCTGCTAAAAAAATAAATGAGGCTAGTATTGAAGAATTAGACCAAATCCTTCCTCATAAAGTAAGTGTATATTTAAAAAATTATTTAGAATCTTTTTATAATAAAGAAGATAAGTAGGAGGGTATATGTTTGTATTTAATGGAGGACTTACTCTTGAACAAATTAAAAAACTCGAAAATGATGAATTTTACATATATGAAAAAGTACCAGAAAAAGACGTAATAATACCACGAAAAAATACATTTGATTATATTCCTGAATACTTGTATAGCGAACCAATTGAAGAAATAAGAAAATTTGTAAGTGAAGACTGCTATAAAAATCAATATATTTTCTTATCTAAATTTATTCTTAATGCTGGATATTTTTGTCGAAATAGCACAAAACAAAATTATATAGTAGTCTTTGATATTGATGAGGAAATATTAAAACAATATGTTGGTGTAGGTAAATATGTAGAATATTTAATTGAATATCGCCTGCCTAGGGCTTTTATAACAAGTGAAAACATAAAAGAAATTCTTTATTATGAGCCAATTGATTATAGTACACTTGCAGAAGCACGATTAAAATACGCTTCTTCATTTACCCCAACAAAGGAAGCAGATCAAGAAGCTTATGCACTTATAAAAGAAAAAAAGTTAGTATTTAATGAAGATAAATGGTTATAAATATCTTGAACCTAAATCTGATTTATTATAAAATTATACTAGGTGGTAAGTGTGAAGAAAGATTTATATGAAAGTAGAAAAATGTATCAAAACCCAATTGTTTTAGTTATAACAATTATATGTGCGATGATACTAATTATATTTATAGCTGATTTTGTTTCTAAAAAGATCGCAGCTGTAAAAATTGATAATGATACTAAAAGTGTATTAAAATTAGTAATGGAATATAATGGTGAAGATAAATTAGATTACGCAAAACGTGAATTTGAAAAAATTGGTTATAGTAATGCTAATATTAATTTAGTAGAATTAGATGATTATATACTTCTAACTAATAATGCATCCTACTTTACAATAGTTGGTGAATTATTTAAGAAACCTAAATATCATCGTGCTAACTTTAAAGCTAGTTTTAATGATTATCATGAAATAGTTATTGAAGAATATTCAGAAGATAATATGAAAGAAAATGATTTTAATAATGATGGAGAAATAATTATAAAATAAAAAATGTTCTTAATTGAACATTTTTATATTGTTAAAAATCTTTTATATTTATTAATTAGATTATTTAGAAAAACATAATTTTCATTACTAAATTCATTTTTATATGGAGCTAAGTCGAAAGAATTCGGACTTTTTAAAACTTGCTTATAATTGCTTTTAATGAATGAGTAAACAAAATTTATTTCATGATCACTTACATTCAAGTGATTTTTGTTTGCAAATTTAATAATATCTTCTTTCTTTAAATTTACAATAAAATTTTCGATTATATTTGACATTTTTATTCCTCCGTTATATTTTATGCTACATTGGTTAATATATTAATATGAAAAAGAAAATCACGACTATAAAAATTCTTTTATTTATAATAAATCTGATAATAGTTATACGTATTTATGATATAGCTATTATTAATCATGAAAAATATTTGGAATTATCTAGACTTGCAAATGATAAAATAGTAGAATCTAACTCAACATTAAGAGGGCGTATTTTAGATAAATTTGGTAATGTCTTAGTTGATAATAAAGGGATAAATGTCTTAATTTATACTAAGATACCAAATATTACGAGTAAAGATGAACTTAAAATAGCATCTCTTATAGCTAAAACAATAAATTTAGATAACTATGATATAACTGAACTTTCTTTAAAAGAATATTTATATAAAAAATACAAAACTAATATAGATGAAAAAGTAAGTGAATTAAAATTAGAAAAATATAAAGAGAGAAAAATATCCGAAAATGATTTTCTTAATTATAAATATAGTTTAATTGATGAAAGTCTTATAACTGATGAAAATAAAAAAGAAGCAGTAATATACAATTTAATGAATAAAGGTTATAGTTATCAAGATAAAGTAATAAAGAAAAATATTACTGATGAAGAGCTTACTAAGATAAATGAATTAAATTTAAAAGGAATAAGAATAGATATTGATTATATAAGAGTATATAAATATGATACATCTTTAAATCAAATATTTGGTTCAATTGGTAAAATAGAAAAAGAAAAGAAAGAATATTATCTAAGTAAAGGATATAAATTAGATGCAACTGTTGGAGTATCTTTTTTAGAAAGTACTTATGAAGAATATTTAAAAGGAGAGGCTAGAAAATATAAAATTAATCCTGATAATACATTAACTTTAATAGATGAAGGAAAGAAAGGTTCAGATTTAATATTAACTATTGATATTGAAAAACAAATAAAAATAGATAATATATTAAAAGAAGAAATATTAAAAGCTAAAAAATTTCCTTCAGCTAAGTATTATAAGGGGTCCAATATAGTAGTAAGTGACCCAACAAATGGTCATATTGAAGTGATGTCTAGTTATGAATATTTAAACGATACATTTGTACCTAACACTATAGGTATCTTAAAAAACTCTTATACAGTTGGTTCAGTTGTTAAAGCAGCATCAATGAGTACCCTTTATAAATATGGAATAATTGATGATAAAAAGATTAAAGATTCATGTGTGAAATTGTATTCTCAAAAAGAAAAGTGTTCGTGGAAAGATTTAGGTTATATAAATGATATAGATGCTCTTGCATATTCTTCAAATTACTATCAGTTTATAGGCGCAATTAAAATGACTGGTAATACATATAATCGAAATATGAAATTTAATCCAACTAAAGAGGATTTTAATAAATATCGTGATTATTTTAAAACTCTTGGGTTAGGTGATTATACAAGAATAGATATAGAAGGGGAGGAGCTTGGAATAACTGGAAGCACTATATCAGGTGATTTACTATTAAATTTAAGTATTGGCCAGTACGATACGTATACTACACTTATGTTAAATAATTATATTGCAACCATCGCTAACGGTAAAAATAGATACAAATTAAAAATAGCCGATTCAATAGTTGATGAAAATTCTAAGAAAACCACTATAAATCCAGATGAAGTTTTAAATAAGTACGAGATAGATGAAGATAAATATTTAAGAATAAAAGAAGGATTAAGAAAAGTTGTTACAAATGGAACAGCTACTTCCTATATAAATAAGTCTTTAAATGGATCTGGTAAAACTGGTACAAGTGAAACTTATTATAATAGTGTTTCTACTTACACAAAATCATTTATTGCATATGTTCCAAGTGATAATCCTAAATATGCTATTACTATAATTTCTCCTAATATTTCATATAAAACTGAGACTAGCACATATAAATATCCAATAAATAGTAAACTATCACGTAATATTACTAATATTTTGTTTGAAAATTCGTAATATATATGCTAAAATACATATAGTTTACAAGTGAGGAGGCTAAAACTTTATGGCAAAAGGAAAAACAGACGCTAGAACACCTATTGGTTTAAAATGTTCTAAATGTGGATATATGATAAGACACACTGAAAAGAATACTAAAAATACAACTGAAAAATTAGAATTACATAAATATTGCCCAAAATGTAAATCAGTACAAGTATTCAAAGAAGCAAAAATTGGTAAGTAGTATATTATATAAATTTTATAACTTATTAAATAAAACTATATTAATAACAAATAGTATTTAGGGAGGTAATATCATGAACATAAATATTAATGATATTAAAAACGGAATGACTATCATTATTGATGGTAAATTATGTTTAATTGAAGAATTTCAACACGTTAAACCTGGTAAAGGTTCTGCTTTTATGAAAATGAAATTAAGAAATCTTAGAACTGGTTCATTAGTTGAAGAAACTTATAATACAAATATTAAAATTGAAAGAGCAAGAGTTGATAGACTTCCAATGCAATACTTATATTCTATGGGAGATAGTTATGTATTTATGAATACAGAAACTTATGAACAACTTGAAATTCCTGCTGAAAAATTAAAAGATCAAATTAAATTCTTAAAAGAAGGATTAGATATTTCAATAACAATGTATGAAGGTGAAATTTTAGGAATAAATTTACCAGAAAAAGTTGAATATGAAATAGTTGAAACAAGTGAAGCAGTAAAAGGAAACACAACTAACAATGCTCAAAAAGATGCAAAAATTGAAACTGGATATGTTGTAAAAGTTCCACTATTTATAAATCAAGGAGAAAAGATTTTAATATCTACTGCTGATGGAAAATATGCAGGAAGAGCTTAGGCTCTTTTTTTTGCGATTTTGTTATAAATAATATGTAAACTATTGACACTTTATTACATTTTTTGTTATGATGAGTATGTAAAATAGAGGAGGGACTTGACAAGATGGAAGAGTTAAATAAATTATTAAGTGAATTAGGTATATCAAAAGTTAGATTAGCTAAATACTTAGGCGTTTCAAGACAAATGGTATATAATTATCTAGAATTTGAAAATTTAAATAAATGGCCAAAAGAAAAGAAAATTTTATTATTAAAACTTTTAGATATTGAAGATGGAGATGCTGATACAATTGCTAATATAAAAGTTAATACTGAATATTTACTTGCAGTAGAGGATAGATTAAATGATGGAGTAAAAGAAATTCATGATAATGATTTCTTAGACTTAAAAGGCTTAAAGAAAGAAGAACAAGCTTTAATAAGTGATATAACATTCTTAATTAAAGAAAAATTAACTGAAGATAATCATGAAGATAATTTTTATGCACTTCAATATGTTTATCATATGTTACAAAGTATGGATAATATTACAGAAATTAAATACTTGCTTGCATATTTATCTAAAGCAACTGGTTTTACTTCTCCTAACGTATTTAGATTTAATGAAGATAAACAATTTATTTTTGAAGGAATTATCCACTCTGCTTTCTCATTATATAATAGTGGGGGAGCAAGCAAGGCAAGGGTAATTGAATCAAGAAATAGATTCATTCAAGATCTTGAAGAAAAAAAAGAAGAAGTACTTACACGTACACAACAATTAAATACAGTTAGAGTACAAGCTTTAAGAGAACTTGGTTATAATGATATTAATAAAGAAAATGCTGCTGAAGTTTTTGAAAAAATTGCTGAAATACAATCAAGAAAAGTTTAGACTTTTCTTTTTTTATGACTCCCCTTTTATATTTAAAAAAATAGGTTAGGTAAGATAATTACATATATGATATTTTTTTTATATATTATTGATGATATAAAAAGACTAATATAGATGGTTTACATAATATAAAAAGAAGTATTTTTATAACTAATTATTATAATTTTAAATATTAATAATTATCTAGAAACATACATAAAATGGTTAGTTATTAATACTTTTTAAATAAACATTAAACTTCATATAATATATATTATGTTAACTTGTATATTTGAAATAAATATATGAATAACTAACCATATACTTATTTTGTTATAAAAATTAAATCAGTATTTTATACTTAATATATACTTATTAAAACTATTTATTTAATATTTATACATTCCCTTTTATATTCTTTTATTAATTCTATTCATTATTTTTAATTTAAGATAATTAGATATCCTACTACCTACTCTTTTCCTAATTTAAAAAGTAGGGGACTTAAATAGAAAAAGATATAACTATATATATAAGTGATAAAAGTATTCCTAAAACAAAATATTTTGAATGATTAAATTTCAATGATTCTTTATATATTGAATTTATACTTAGAGTTATCATTATTCCTGCAGTAAAAATTAATATAATTGCTATCATAATATCATTCATATATTTATACAAAAATAAATATGCAAGTAGAGCTCCTAAAGGTTCTGCTAAACAAGAGATTAGGGTAGACTTAAATGCCCTACTAAATGATGATGTAGCAAGATATATCGGTAGAGCAATACAAACCCCTTCTGGTATATTATGAATCATTATAGCAATACTTAACTTAACCCCTACCCTTATATTTGTAACGCCTGATAAGAATGTTACTATTCCTTCTGGAAAATTATGAATCATTAATGCTATAAGAGAAAGCAAACCTACTTTAAGCATGTTACTCTCCCCTTCTATTTTTTTATCAAGGATATTAATGATAAAATAACCAGAGATAAAAGACCCTATTACTATAATTAATGCTTTAATAATATTAAAATTTTTAAATATAGTTATTACACTTGATGGTAAAAGATCAAGAACTGATATTAAAATCATAATGGTTCCTGAAAATGCTAGAATAAGGCTTATATTTTCCTTTTTTTCAATTCCTGGTATAAACACTAACATTGAACCTAAAACAGTCCCAAATGACGCTAAAACACTTAATAAAAGAGATATAATTATTTTCATAATATATATTATTAATAATTTAAAAAAATATTCGTTTTATATTATAATTATTTTCCTATTGTACATAATAATTGTAGGAGGTAAGAATTATGAAAACTCAAAAAACAAATAGAACATCTAAAAGTAATAAAAAAACTAATAGATGTAAAAGAGAATCTTCATCATCTGAAGAATAATTAAAAAAGCGTTAGATTTGATCTAACACTTTTTTTATGTATTGTAAACTATCATCTAATGTAGCATTTAAAATATTTCTTGCAGACAATATTGCATAATATACATTAGAAATATATTCACTATGATCCATTTTCAATAACGTTGCAATATCTTCACTTTTAAAAGTAGATAGTTTATTAAATACAAATTCGACATTTAAATAATATTTCTTTTCATCTGAAATATTTAAACTTGAAATGGTTTTCTCATTAAATACATTTGTATCTTTGATTTCTTTTAAGTAACTATCAAATAAGAATTTATTAATTGTCTCAGAATCATTTTTTTCTTTTTTTAATTCATGTAGTTTACTCGGTATTAACTCATTTACTACTCTATAAACATAATTACCTTTTAAATATTCCTTCTTTAGATTTAATTCTTCGTCAAAATATGTACGTAATTTACTATTTGCACCACTATGCAATTTAGTATTAAATACTAAATCAACATCTTCTTTTGTATACCCCATATCTTTGTACATATCATAAAGATTGTGATATGAAAGTTTTTCTTCTAAATTATTAATGAATTCAAATAATGCCATATCTAATTTTTGATCTTCTCTTCTACTTAAGTATTTATCATAATATGTATATAAAACTTGTTTTTCATTATCATTTAACTCTGAAATAATTTTATCTACTCTAACTTTGCAATAGTTTTTGTCTTTAAAGTAATCATAAAGATATTCAGTTTCATTATTAAACTTTTTAATATCTTCACCTATTCTAGGTAAAACATCTTTAAATATTCTAGTTACTGAATTTACATCTTTATATTCTCTTATTTGATTACCCTTATTATCAAAATAAGGTTTTAAAGCTACAAGATAACTAGGTGGAAGAATATTCAGCATTATCTCAGCGATATTATGTTCATAACCAAGATTTGCTAGTTTTTCATAAATATTAGGAAAATATCCTTCATTTTTTATTTTCTTTAAAAATTCTGGAATAGTAACATTAATAATATTAATCATATAATCATTTTTACGTATACTTTTTATGAAATTTAAGTTGCCATCTAAATAATTTTTTAAAGAATTCTTTTTATATGTATCCATCATAGAAATTGCTTTATCAACTTCTCCTCTAGTATAACCTAGACGATCATATTTTTCATATAAGTTAAGACTGGAAATTTTGTCTTCAATATTTTTTAATAATACATATACATCTTTATTAAATTCTGCATCAACGCATTTTTTATAGAAACCATTATAATAAGTATCTAAAATTTGTTTTTCATTTTTATTTAAACTTAATAAAGCTGTTTTTAATTCTAATTCATTAAAACCACGGTGTATAAAATATGAGTAAAGATTTTCCATTTTCTCGGAATATTCTTGAACTGCTTGTATTTTCTTTACTAAAACTATATTTATTATTTGGCTTAAACCTTTACAACTTTCAATTGTTTTTATTTGATTTCCATCTTCATCAAAAGCTTCTTTAATAATACTTAAAGATTTAGGAGATAAATCACTTAATGCGGCTTCGATAAGATTTCTACCCCAATGTTTTTTTTCATATTTATCAAATAAATTAATACCTTTTAAACGTAGTTTAGTTTTTTTAATATTATTTCTATTTTCTATTAATTCGTTTAATATTTGATATATATTGATATCTAACACTGCATCATCTTTTTTTATTAAGTTTTCATCATAATAATTATAAAAAATATTTTGATTTTCATCACTTAAAGTTTCTATATATTTTTTTATATCTTCTTTAGTTAAATCATAACAAACTAAGTATTCCTCTAGATTTTGAGTTTTTTCAGCTATATATGCAATTTTTTTCAATCTTATTGGAAGTGATGAACCTAATATATTATATATTCCATTTTTTTCTGAAAGAACCTTAATTTGATTCCCTTTTGAATTAAAACAACTTCTAATCTTTTTTTGTTTATCTTCAGACAATAAACTTATTGCTATATCAACTAATTCTCGATTAAAGCCATGTGCTTGATACTTAGAGTATAAATTAATCTTCATTTGTCCTTTTTCTTGCAATAGTACATCTTTATTAAGTGATTTAGTTAGTAGATTATAAATTTTAATATCAAAAGGAATATCATTATTTCTTATCAATTCTTTATTATAATATGTATATAATATCTTTTTTTCTTCATCACTTAGATTACTTATTTTATCATCTAACAAATCTCTATTTATATTAAACAACTCAAAATAATTATATAAGTTTTCAGTTTCTTCAGAGTATTTTGATACTTTTTTCAATAGTAAATAAAAAGATCTATTTATTAAATTACTTAAATCTTTTGACTCTGATAAAGGTTTAATTTTATTACCTTTTTCGTCAAAAAATTCTTTTAATAAGATTTTATTTTCCTCAGATAATAAATTGATTGCTATATCGACCATTTTATGACTAAATCCTTTATCTTGATATTTAGAATATAAATTAACCTTATTTTTTACACTTACTTTGCTTTTATCTAATAAAATATGTAAGATATTATAAATTGCAATATCAAATGGGATATCATCTCTTCTTACTAAGTCTTTATTATAATATGTATATAAGATATTTTTTTCTTCATCACTTAGTTTATCAATTGTATCATCTAGATAATCCTTATCCATATTAAGAGTTTTAAAGTAACTATATAGGTTTATTGTTTCTGCTTCAAACGCCGATATTTTTTCAAGTTTTCTATAAATAACATTATTTAATAAATTATTAAAGTTATTAATGTCTTTTTTATCAAATAACGTTTTAATTTTATTACCGTTTTCATCAAAGAATTTATTTAGTATAGTTTTATTATCATCAGATAATAAACTTATTGCTATATCAACCTTTTCACGGCTAAATCCTTTATTTTGGTATTTAACATAAAAATTAATTTTTCTCTTTCTCTTTTTATTCAGTTTGTTTTTATCAAGTAAAATGTTTATTACACTAAAGATTTTATTATCAAAACACATATCTTCTTTTCTTATTAAATCAGCATTATAATATGTATATAATATATCTTTCGTTTCATCACTTAATTCATTAATCAAGTCATCTAAATATTGTTTACTAATATTAAATGTTTCAAAATAATTATATAGATTTTTAGTTTCTATAGCAAATGTAGATAATCCTTTTAATTTCCTATAAAGAGCTTTTATTAATGCATCATTTAATTTTTTTGTTTCTAAAGAGACAACAACTTGATTTCTGTTTTCATCAAATAAATTTTTTAGTATAGATTTATTATCATCAGATAATAGACTTATTGCCATATCAATCATTTCGTGACTAAAACCTTGTTCTTGATAAATCTTATATATATTTATTTTAGAATTGTTTTCTTTAACTGTTGCTATTGTATTATTAATCAAAGAATCTAATAAAACATAAATTTTTTCATCAAATGTAATATTTTCTTTTCTTTTTAAACTCTTATCATAATAAGCATATAAAATATTTTTATCTTGTTCACTAAGTTTAGTAATTTCATCTTCTAGAGAATTTTTATCAATATTAAAACTTTCAATATATTTGTATAAGTCAGTTGATTCATCAATCATTTGTGAAATATTTCCTAGATATTTAGGAATACTATAATTTAAAATATGTGATAACTTATTATTTAGTTTAAGTACAATTTGATTTCCATTTTCATCAAATGATTCAGCAATAATTTGGTGTTTTTCTTCTGGTAAAACATTCAACATAATATTTACTATATCAGAACTATAACCTAATTTTGCATATTTATCATATAAATTACATTTTCTAGTTCCTTTTCTACAAGTTAATTCCTTAATATTATCAAACAAAGTATTTAGAAAATTATAAATTTTTATATCAAAGTTAACGTTATTTTTTCTTATTAGATTTTCATCATAGTACGTATATAAAATAATTTTATCATCTGTACTTAATTTATTTATAAACGAGTTTACATCATCATTAGATACTTTTATTTTGTTGAAATAATCATATAAATCTTCAGTTTTTTTGATGAAATTTTTAAGTTTTCTCATACTACTAATCATGCCATAATGCAAACTATTATAGCGGATTTTATAATCAGGTATTGTATCAACTTTATTTTCATCTTCTTCAAAAATATTACGGATATCTTTTTGATCATTCTCTGGTAAAGTGCTAATTATTATATTAACTAATTCATAGTCACTACCTTTTTCCTTATACTTCTTATAAAAATCTGAACTTGATACATTAATCCCATATTTTAATGTTAATTCATCTGTATTATTTTCAGAGCTTAAAAGATTTCTATTGATTTTGCTCTTAAAATACATATATTCATTAAATGTTAATTGACAATTAATTTTACTGAAACCATATTCTTTAAGAGTCTTTTCAACATCACATTTATTATATCCTTCAAATTCAAATAAATCATAAAAATTGAAATTTTTTAATTTATCAGCAATTTTTTCTAAAATAATGTATATACTTTTATCTAGTATACTATTTTCTTTAAAACATAAATTTTCGTCATAATAGTTATAAAGTGTATTTAGCTCATCTTGATTTAATATGAATTTAATTTGAATCTCGTCATAAAGCTTATCTTTAAAATACAAATTTAAATCCTTAATTTTGTCATTTAATAATACTACATCTTGAATATATTTAGGTATAGTGATTATAAGTAATTTTTCTAATTCAAGATTAGTAAATATGTTTTCTTTTGCTTTTCCATTTTCATCAAAGGCTTCATCATATAATTTATGTTCATCTTCTGTTAACTTTATTATAGCAATATCAATGTAGTTATGACAAACTTCACTATATCCACTATATATATCTAATTTAAACTTTTCAAGTTTGTGATTTAAGACTTTAATTTTTTGAATTTTTACAGGTATAGTTTGATTGACTAAAGAATAAATTAACGTATCTTTATTATACGTTAATGTTAAATTTAAATCTTTATCATAATAAGTAAATAGTCTGTTTTTTTGAGCATCCGTCAAAGTTGATATAGCTGCTTTTACATAATCTTTTTTATATCCCTTTCTTTCTAAAATATCATATAGATTATTTTTTAGAACTTTCTTATTTTTGGAATTTTTTATTAGATAATATTGAAGACCCTTATCAGTAGAAAACGCTAGTCGATATATATTTTTTATTACATCTTTGGTATATTTTGATATATCTACACTATTAAAACTATGATCAAAACCTAGGAATAAAGTTTTTTTATCATCAGAGTTTAAATTTCTAAAAGCTTCAATGAATGCATTTTTAGAATAGCCAAGTTTTTGATAATACACTTGTAAATTTCCTTCAAATAATGATGGTAAAGGATCTTCTTTTTCTGATTTTTCTTCCCTTTTTGTTCTCAAATCAACTATCTTTTTTTCAATACTATTATTACCATATAATGCATCTAAAATAAGTTTCTTATCATCATCGTTTACAATAATCATGAAAGATCTAATTTGATTTAAATCTCTTCCATAATATTTTTTAAGAACTAGATATGTTTCATTAGGGAGTTGCTTTGCTGCAATACTAATTTCTTTTAAAGTATATCCTTTTTTTATTAGTTGACTAGAAAAATTAGCGGGAATATCTTCTTTATTTTTTAAATTAATTTTTGATTTATTAATTGTTAAACTATTCTCGCATTTTCTTTTTATTGAACTAATTGCCGATTTTAAATAAACAAATGTATTAAGTTCATCAGTTGATAGAAGATTAGATATATTAAATATTGTCATTTTCTTTCTATCAATACCAAAATAATATATGAATGTTTGTCTTTCATTACTTGTAAGTGAATTTATCATATTATTTAATGACTCAGTGTCAATATCATATGTATATGCTAGTTTTTTTAAAGCATTATAATTTGGATTTGTCATATAGTTATCGATTACTTTACCATTGGCCTTTAACTTTTTAGCAAAAGCAACATCGATTAATATTCTTTCACATAATGCATTTAAATCATTTTTCTCATTCTTTTTAATAGAAGTTCTTACATTTATTCCATCATAATCTTTACCAAATTGTTTTTTTAATAAAGCCTTTTCCTCGTTTGTTAATCCTTTTAAAATAGCTTTAAATACTTCTTCATCAGTTTCAAAATAACTCCAAGCTTTTGCCATAAGATCACTTTCCTATCTTTTTTAATTTTCTTTCTACTTCTTTATATGCAATGTACTTTTTATATCTTTCTAAAAATAAGTCAAACGACTTTTTAAGTCCATCTAAATATATTAAACCAGTTATATTCATAAAATCAGGAGTAATTGTACTTAAGTAATTACATTTTGCAAAAGTCATTAAATAATAAAATTCATTTTCATTTTTACCAAATTCCATACTGACTTTATTAGGTGTTAATATTAAATTTCCAGATACAGCACGAAAATAGTCATAAATATCTTTGTAAGATTTAATTTTACTATCTTTATTATTATTTAGTTCATAGGCGATTAATTTTTCACTTATATTTCTTATTAAGCACAATGTTAAACTTAATTGTTCTGACGTTAATTCATTAACTTTAATATTTCCATTCAAAATATTATTTAGGAAACTAGTATTTTTAGTCTCTCCTATCGTTGATAATACTTCATTTATATCGTTAAATTTATTTAAAGTTTCATCATTAAATCCAAAAGATTTAAAGTATTCTTTTAATCTTGTAACATTACTTAGTAAATAATAATTAATAACAAATTTTATAAAAGCAAGTTCAATTTCTCCATTTGAATTTTTATTAAATGAGAGACTACTTTTTGCATATTTTATAAGAGCGTTCATTTCGTTTTGTTTAAGGCTTTTTAAAACTACTAATGACATCTTTTCATCATAACCAAAAGATTTAAACATAGATACACATACACCAATAGTTTCACTATAAATTTTATCTTCTTTTTCTTTTCTAAGTTTAACTAAATTATTAATATTATCACCAATTTTAATCATTATATCTTTTATACTTATATCATTTTCTTGGTATTTTACTTTTAATAATCCCGCTTGCGTATAATAATTATTAAAAGCTTTTGAATAATTATTATCTAAAAATGATATAGCTTCATCAACTACGTCAGCAAACACTCCTTTTAATCCGAAAAATGCATAAACACTGAAAACACTATTTAAGATGAAGTCAGTTTCATTTATAACTATATTTGGAAGTTTTTTTTCTTTATCGTAACTACGTGATAAATATTGTGAAAATCCAGTTTTTGAACTAGATACTATAGTAATAATTCTTCTCTTTACAGTATCAGTTTTAGGAAAATGATTTTGAAGGTCTAAATTACCATTATATACATCTCTAATTGTATCTATAAATTCTTTATTTAATTTGAAATAAGCATTCATTATTTCTTCATTATTAAATCCCATGTTTTTATAATATTCAATTATACTTAAAACAAAGTCTTTATTAAAGTCTGTATTTCGATGCTCTATTAATTTTTTATAAATTCCACAATTATCATTAAAACATAAATTATGTAGAAATAATTTTTCTTCTTCATTTAAAACAGTTGTTATACATACATTAAAATGAGCATCAAAGAATTTTTTTATAAATTTTTTCTCTGGTGTAGTCATTTCAGAGAATGAATTAGAAAATTCTTCATCATTAAAGCCTAAAGACATATAATAATTTTTTAAATTAAATGATTCTAATTTTTCACCATCTGGTAATTTTAAACTGCTACGCATCGCGATTAAAGTTTTTTCAAGACTCTTTTCACCATCTAATAAAGATTTAATAATTTCAATATTTTCTTGCAAAATATGCACTTGGTGATTTATCATACATTCATAATTTTTACCATATAAATTAAATAAGGTTTTTCTGACTTTAGGTTCATATAAAGCAAGTGCATTTATTATCTCCGATTGCTTATATCCTTTTTCTGTAAATATTTTTAAAAAATATAATGGTATATTTGAATTATTTTGTTGTACAGATTTAACTGTTTTAACTAATTTACTTTGTTTTGCGTTTTCACAAGTTTTTATATTGTTATTGTTTATAGTTCTTATTATTTGTTTTAAACTTATCATTACTAAACTAAGTACTTCATCAACATCTGAATCAAATTCCATAGCGACTTCTTCTATACTTTTTTTATCACAATCTATTCCAAATATGAAATCAAATTCTTGTTTTGCTTTTAGAGGCATTTTTTTATGGTATTCTTCTACTTCTTCTATAGGTAAATCATAAACATATGATAATTTTTCTAGTATATTAAAGTCACTCAAAAAATTAGAAAATTTAACTAAATCTTTATCCAATCTTTTAGCTATTGATATATCTAATTTTACAAGGTCTTCAATATAAGTCATTCTTTTTTTAGTATTCATTGTAACTGAATATAATCCTGAACTTTTTAAAGTTACGCCATATTTTCTTTTAAAAGTATTATTTAGCATTACATCTTCATTTTCCAATATAATTGTTATGATATCTAAAGTAGTATCAAAATCTTCTTCAATTTTTAACATAATTACCCCAACCTTTTTGCTGCATATTATATCATAATACTAACTTCTAGGAAAGTATTTTTTATATTCATTATGAAGCGTTTCGTTAGTTAAATGAGTATATATTTGAGTAGTTGATATATCAGAGTGCCCAAGTAGTTCTTGAATGATTCTTAAATCTGCTCCATTTTCTAGTAAATGGGTTGCAAAAGTATGTCTTAATGTATGAGGTCCAATTTCTTTTTTTATACCTTTTTCTAGTGCATATTTCTTAATCATTTTAAATATTCCTTGTCTAGTAATTACATTACCATGATTATTTAAAAATAAATAATTATTAATTGTTCCTTTTACTAGTTCAGATCTATAATTTTCTATATACATTTTTAAATATTTTAAAGCAACATCATTTATAGGAACAATCCTTTCTTTACTCCCCTTTCCCATGACTCTTACTATACAATCATCAAAATCAATGTTTTTAAACTCTAAAGATACAACTTCACTTATCCTAAGACCAGTTGCATACATTAATTCCAAAATGGCTTTATTTCTGGCTTGAAAAGGGTCATTTACTTCAATATCTAATAAGTTATTCACTTCATCAATAGTTAGATAAGTTGGTAAATGAGTACCTAGTTTAGGAAGTTTTATTGCTTCTACAGGAGATGAAGTAATTTTCCCAATTTTTATATAATAAAGATAGAAAGATTTTAATGTTGATATATTATGACTTATAGTTGCTGGAGCTAGAAAAGAAATAGACTTAATATACTTATTTATCTCATTTGTAGTTAGTTTAAGCATGTCTTTTCCGTTAAAATATGAATCCACTTTATTTAAATCATTACCATAAGAATTAACTGTATTATCTGAATAATTAAGTTCAAGTTCTAAATATGATAAAAAGTCACTTATATATAAATAATTCACGATTATCACCATTTATATAATATCAAAAAAAGACTAATTATACAAAAATAATAGTTAAATATGTTATAATAATTAAAGAGGTGAAAATATGGAACTTCTTGCAAATGAAATAAGACCAAAATCATTAAATGATGTTGTTGGCCAAGAACATTTAATCGGTGAAAATAAAGTTATTCGTAATTTAGTTGAAAATAAAAAACTTTTTTCAATGATTTTATATGGTCCCCCAGGAGTTGGGAAAACCACACTTGCAATAGCAATTGTTAATGAGCTTAATATTAGGTATAAAATGTTAAATGCAGTAATTAACAATAAAAGTGATTTTGATATTGCCATAGAAGAAGCTAAAATGTATGGTCATTTAGTCTTAATTGTTGATGAAATACATCGAATGAATAAAGATAAGCAAGATATATTGCTTCCATATCTTGAGAATGGGCTTATTACATTAATTGGTCTTACAACATCAAATCCATATTTTAAAATCAACCCTGCCATTCGTAGTCGTGTTCAAATATTTGAACTTTTACCTATTGAAAATAAAGATGTAGTTAAAGCCTTAAAAAGAGCATTAAAAAATCTAGAAAATATCGAAGTAGATGATAATACTCTTAAATACATTGCATCACTTTCTAATGGTGATGTTCGTGCAGCGTTAAGTTTGTTAGAGGTAGCTTACTACTCTACTAAAAATGGAAAAATAGATGAAGAAACAATAAAAAATATTAACCCTAAAGTTATCTTAGAAGGAGATGAAGATGGAGACGGACATTATGACCTTATAAGTGCTTTACAAAAAAGCATTCGTGGAAGTGATGTTGATGCTTCTCTTTATTATTTAGGAAGACTCATTGTTATTGGTGATATTGATATTATTTGTAGAAGATTATCAGTAATTGCTTATGAAGATATTGGTCTTGCAAATCCTGGAATTGGTCCTAAGGTAATGGCTGCAATTGAGGCTGCTAATATGGTTGGTTTACCAGAAGCAAGAATTCCACTTGGAACTATTGTTACAGAAATGGCTTTATCACCTAAATCAAATTCAGCACACCTTGCTTTAGATGCCGCCATAAATGATATAACAAATGGTGTTAAAGGTAAGGTTCCTGATTGGTTAAAAACAAGCTCAAAAGATTATAAATATCCTCATGATTATAAAAATCATTGGGTAAAACAACAATATTTACCTAATAATATAAAAAATAAAAAATATTTTATTCCAGCTGATAATAAATACGAAGCAAATTTAGTTAACATAAATAGGGAGATGAAAAAATGAATATAACAATAATTGGTACTGGAGTATATGGTATTGCTATGGCAATTGCTCTATCTCAAAATAAAGAAAATAAAATAATAATGTGGACTGAAAGTGAGAATTCACTTAAACATATTGAAGATACAAGAGATAATTTTAAAGAATTAAATGGAGCCAAAATACCAGAATCTATAAAATTTACTACATCTTATGAAGAAGCATTACAAAATTCCTCAATTGTGTTTATAATGACTTCAGCAAAATTTGTATCATCCGTTTGTAAAGATATGGTGCCATTTATAAACTCATCAATGCATTTTGTAATTGGTTCTAAAGGAATTGAACAAAACTCATGTTTATTTATAGATGAAATATTTAAGAACATTATAAATACAAATAAGCTTGCAGTTATATCTGGGCCTACTTTTGCAGTAGATATTGCGTCTCTTGAACCTATTGGTCTTTCAATAGCTTCTAAAAACAAGAATACAATTGAACTTGTAAAATATATTTATAAGAACACTAATGCAAAATTAAGAGAAACTAAAGATATTATCGGTATAGAAATATGCGGATCGATAAAAAATGTGATTGCAATTGCATCAGGAATACTTGCTGGTCTTGGTTATAAAGAATCAACTAGAAGTTTTTTAATAACTGAATCTTTACATGATATAAAGGAATTAATAAATGCCTTAGGTGGCAATAAAAAAACTATATTATCTTTTGCTGGAGTTGGTGATTTACTTTTAACAGCAACAAGTGAGAAATCAAGAAATTATTCTTATGGAATGATGCTTGGTAAAAATGCTTTTGACGAAGCTGAAGAATTTTTAAATAATTATACAGTTGAAGGATATTATACTTTAAAAAGCATATATGATTTAATAAAAAGAAGAAAAGTATCTATGCCAGTAATTGATGTAATATATGATATTGTAATTAATAAAGATGATCCAAAGAAATTAGTAGAATTTTTAATGAAGAAACAATAAAAAACCAGGAAAACCTGGTTTTATTTTTTTATAATATCATTGAATATAAATGATGCACACAATATACCTGCAACTGATGGAACTAAGCAAGCTGTTCCAAGCACATCTATATCTTTTGGTAACTCTTTACTGCTTACTACATAAATTTTTTTATTAATATGCGCATGTCTTACTTTACTTCTAAGAATTCTAGCTAATGGATCATTATTAGTTTTATCTAAAGTTGTTATTTCTAATTCTTCAGGTCTGGTTTTCTTAGCAGTTCCCATAGATGATATAAGTTTATAATTATAATGCATACTTTGTTCCATTAAAGCAAATTTAACTTCAACTGTATCACAAGCATCTATTATATAATCATAGTTATTTTCTAATAAAGTTTGTAAATTATCTTTATTTAATCTTTCTTTTATCGTTTTTATATTCACTAGAGGATTTATCTTTTCAGCGCGTATTTTGGCTTCATCGACTTTAAAATTACCAATATTATCTTGTGTAGTTATAAGTTGTCTATTTAAATTACTTAAAGCAATTGTATCAAAGTCAACAATAGTTATATTTATAAATCCATTACGAACCATGCTTTCTAAAGCATAACTTCCTACTCCACCTACACCTATAATTAATATATTTTTACTTTTTATCTCATTAAGTTTATCTTCACCAATAAGACCAATTAATCTTTCAAACATAAATATCCTCCTTTTTAAGCAAATAAAAAGCCTAAGAAAAGCCAGTGTGATAAAAGCCCGCTCTCACGAGGTGGGCATCACATGACCTATATTAGGATCCCTGGTCAATGACTAGGTCTTCAACACAATAAGCCAATTAGATTCCCAATAATCACAATTAGTCGGTTTTATGTTAATAGCCTCTCTTAGGTAATATTAATATATCATATATATGATTATTAGTAAATAAGTTTTACATTTATTTACATTAATATCTATCTAAAAAATTAGTCTTATCATCACCATCATAATATCCCAAGATGGTTTGTAAATTAACATTCTTAGTTGAAGAAAAAATATTCTTATCAACATCTTCGTAATTTTCTTTTAATTTCTTTATAAGTTCTTTCATTTCACGCCTTTTACTATCAGTTTTTTTACTAGCAACTTTACAGGCACAATCAATGAATGTTAGTTCATTATGTTTAGACCATTTAATAATGTCATTTTCTCTTACTAAATAAAGAGGTCTAATTAATTCTAATCCTTCATAATGATCACTTTTTAGTTTTGGAACCATTGAACCAAACTGACCTGCATATAAGATATTTAACATAACTGTTTCAATTACATCATCAAAATGATGACCTAAAGCAATTTTATTACATCCAAGTTCTTTAGCTTTATTATATAAGTGTCCTCTTCTTTTACGCGCACATAAATAGCACGGATTTGATTCACTTTGAACATCATTAAATATTGAAGTATCAAATATCTCAATTGGAAGTTCTAATATTCGAGCATTTTCTTTTATTTTATCTAAATGAACACCTTTATAACCTGGATTCATTACAATATACTTTAAGTCAAACTTAACTTTATAGTGTTTCTTTATTTCTCTTAAAACACATGCTAGTAAAAATGAATCTTTTCCACCACTTATACAAACAGCAATTTTATCTCCTTCTTCAATCATTTTATATTCGTCGATTGCTTTAATTGTCATCTTCCATATAGTTTTTCTATAAGTTTTAATTATACTTTTACTTACTTCTTTTACATTCATAATTAAATGCCTTATCTATTTCAACAATTATATCATTGATTTCTTGATTATAACTATAATGTTGATCAATTGTTATATAAATGTCTTCTTCCGGTTTCATTAAATAAGCAATCATCATATATTTAAGTAACCAAATAGCACGGTCATATGGCAAATAAGCTGGAATAACTATTATTTTATTTTTTATTCCATTTTGATAAAAAGATGTTATACGAGGATAACTTTTAAAATCTACACTTTTAATTAATTGAAATCCATGTTTTTCTATTAAATTAACGATACCATACATATCACGTCCGCAAGTACCTAAAAATTCTTCTATAATTTTTTCTTTTTCCATAACTTCACCTCAAATATTGAAAGTATTATAATAAATAATATCAAAAAAAGCAATAAAACTTACTTATTGCTTTTGTACTGGTTTCCAACGGAATACAACATCACAGTTTGATGAGTATGGTGCTGGATCAGGCATATCCATTTTTACAATAACCGGTATTTTAAAGGCTGTACCAAAGGCAACCATTGTACCACTTTGTAAACTTGTAAGCTTTTCTATTATATCTCCACTTATATTTGGAAGCATTTTATTGATATAATCAAGATCTCTAGGATGGGTCATTTTTAATATACAGAAGTTACTCATTTGAGCTATAACTGTTTCAGATATTTCAACTGGTCTTTGACTAACTAAATCAAGCATAACTCCATATTTTCTTCCCTCTTTAGCAATACGTTCAAATATATTATATCCAAGTAAGAAGTGATCATTATCATTTACTACATATCTATGTGCTTCTTCAATAAATAAATGAAAAGGAATGGCAGCACGTACTCTTCTCTTTTTGGCAAAATCAAAAATCATTTTAGAGAAAATCTTAACTATAGTCTTAGCTAAATTATCATCAACATCTTCAAGATTAATATTAATTATTTGACTTCTTCTATTATTATTTACAATTAAAGAAGAAATATAATTTTCGAGAGTAATATATTCTCGAAATGAGAAGAATTTTCTGTTACTCGAATTATTTAATGAATGTAAACGAACTTTCATAATAACGGCATTATCTTGCATTATTCTATTTCCTAAGAATCCATCTCCAATTAAAGTAAATGAAAGCGCTCTTTCTAGATCATCAAGTGTGTAGAAAGCATCTTGTGGAACATCTATTTTAGCTTCAAGCTCATCATCGATAAATTTTAGTAAATATTCATTTAAAAGTACAGATTCACCAAATTCACCATTTCTATCTATTCCAAAACATTCACTGAATTTTCTAGTATATCCAATTCCTTGAATATCAGTATTAACGTTAAATTCTGGAGTTGAACAGTCAGCTATAATTGTAAATATATCATTTTTCTTACCAGCTGCATTTTGATTAGAAAACAAAACTGACATTATTGCTTTAGCAATTAAATGATTTTTTAACTTCTTAGTTTCATCATCATCTTTTGAAAATAATTTAGCCAATTTTAACATTCTTTCAACAATTGTGTATTGATGATGGTTATCCGCTTGTAAAAGTAAGCAAATATCATCAATAGTAAGCAAAAATACTGGAATATTTAATTGAACATCTCCAGGTTCAACTGGATTAGATGTAATAAATTTATATTGATAGTTTTGATTAAATTTATTTAATACTTTAAAAGCATTTTTATATTCACCATAAGCATCAAATATAAATAGATTGGCATTATAAGCAAGAAATTGTTTATTTAAGAAGATATTTTGAACTATTCTTGCTACTGAACAACTTTTTCCTGATCCAGTATTACCAAATATTGATGCATGGTTAGAAAAGAACTGATTTATATCTATATAAACATTTTTATTTGGATAAATAGCACTGTGGCCTAGATAAATACTTTTAGCATCATCTTTACCTAATAATATATCAAGTTCATCATCATTGATGATACGTACTTTACTATCTAAAGTTGGTTTTTTTATTGTACCAGCTATAAAACGTTCACCAACAAATTGACCCATAAGATCAATATGAACAGTTTCTTCATCTACTTTTTTTACTTCTCCTAATAGTTTTAAATCATCTGTTTCAAATATAACATGTAAGTTCATTAAATTAGGAACTACCATATTTTCCTTATTAATTTCAACTACAGCAGTAATATCATCAATATAACGTATCTTTCCAAACATACTAACCAACCTCTATCCTATTTTTAATTATAACACATCACTAATTATCAAGTCCACTAGATATAGTTATAAAATCCGTATCATTTTTACTTAAATTTAAATTTTCTTCATTTGTATAAATTGTATATAATGTATCTCCTGTATTTACGTGATCACCAATTTTAACATTTAACATAATTCCAACCGTATAATCAATTTTATCATCTAAACTTTTTTTACTTGCTCCAAGAGTTGCAGCCAACTCTCCTACCTTTAAAGCATCTATTTTTTCAACTTCACCAGTTTCACTAGCAGCTATTTTTATTTTATTTTTAGCAACACTTACTCCACGTAAACTACCACCTTGAGCATGTACAAATTCATAGAATTTATTTAAAGCTTTCTTAGATTCAAGTACATATCTTGCTTGTTTGTATCCTTCTTCTAATCCCGAAGAGAATGTCATATCATATAAATTAGCAACTATTTCAACGCAAGCGTCGTATAAAGGGCATTTTTTACCATTTAAAACGTTCATAGCTTCACATACTTCAAGTGAATTTCCTATAGCATATGAAAGTGGTGCATCCATATTACCTATAATAGTTCTAACATTTCTATTATAAGCATCCCCTATTTCTTCTAAATATTTACATAAAGTATTCGCGTCATTTATATTTTTCATTAAAGCCCCTTTACCAACTTTAACATCAATTAAAATATTTTTAGAACCTAAAGCAAGTTTTTTAGACATAATACTTGATGCAATTAAAGGAATTGATTCAGCAGTACCTGTAACATCTCTTAAAGCATATATAACTTTATCTAAAGGTGTTAAATTCTTTGTTTGAGAAACAACAGCAAAACCAATATTTTCAACTTGAGAAATAAATTCTTCTTCACTTAAATTAACATTAAAACCAGGAATACTTTCAAGTTTATCAATTGTTCCACCAGTTATTCCTAGACCCCTTCCACTCATTTTAGCCATTTTCATTCCAAGACTTGCACACATTGGACCAATTATAAGAGTAGTTGTATCTCCAATACCACCAGTAGAATGTTTATCAACTAGATTTTCAATTTTTTCACCAAGATTAAGCTCATCTCCACTTTTTAAAAATATATCTGTCAAAGCAAGAGTTTCGGTCATATTCATACCATTTATCACAATAGCCATAAGAAGTGCACTCATTTGGTAATCTGGAACACTTCCATTTAAATAGCCATTAAAGGCAAAAGAAAGTTCAGCGTAACTTAAACTTTGGTTATTTTTCTTTCTTGTAATAATATCTAAAATATTCATTTTCTCACTCCCACATATCTGTTGTGATACCATCACCATTTGGATAAATATCACTCATTTCTATTACATAAGTTAAATTTGGATCATTCACAATGCCACTATATCTTTCATAAGTATATATTTTTAATTTTGGAGGTAAAGATTCAGCAGTATATATCGTTTTATCATCAATACCTACTATTAAAGCAGCATGTCCATTTCTAGCAATAAAATCTCCAACTTTATAGTTTCCATTTTTCATATATTCGTAAGTTATCTTTTGATGTGGACCTAAATCTGATAAATCATCATCAAACTGTTTATAGTCACCAGCTCCAACATCTTCAGTAGCAAAACCACCATTATACATTGCACAAGTTACAAATCCAGAACATGTAAATCCGTTTGCTTTATAACGATCCACAAAGTTATCATAAAGTTTACATCCCCACATTTTAGGTCCGCTTTTAGTGCTTTTTATAATATCTTTATACTTTTCTTCACTTAAATATAATCCTTTATGATAATACCTTCCTTCACCATCAATATAAGGTCGATACCCATGTCCATTTAAACGGCCATTTTCATTAAAGTAACCAATTGTATAAGGAAACTCTAAAGTAATGAATCTAGCTGCTGCTAAAACTCCGCCACGTGTTCCCTCACCCATTTCTTTGACTCTCGATTCAAGTATCTTGTCAAGCAATATATTTTCTTCACTTGTATATCTTTTGCATGGTAAATATGCCTTATTCTTTTTTAGTACCGGTGCTGTAATCAAATCAGTAACAACTACATTATAACTTTTCTCTACATCTTCTGATTTTGCTGTAATAGTTGCATTTCCAACAGATACACCATAGAAAGTATCTCCTTCAACTCTAACAACAGAGGTATCACTACTAAAGAGAGTTATATTTCTACTCACATCATCTGAAAATCTAAAATTTAGTTTCTTTTTTCCATCAATGGCAAGATAATATGTATCCAATATATCTATAGAAGAAGAAAAACTAAAACTTTCTTTAACTTTATTATTTCTTTTAAACACAAATACTTCAGATTCTGTATTTTTACCATAAGAAGAATAAATAACAAATGCACTTATACCCAAAGAAACAATAATTACCAATATACTAACTATCTTTCTCATGACTCACCTAGTATAATTATACAAAATAATTTTACATAATAAAAGAGATAATAAAAATTATCTCAATTACTAATATTTTTTTTCTAAAACTTTCTGAGTTAAACTTTCTGCTTCTTCTAGCATATCTAAATTATCTTTATGGAAATTTTTAAATAAATCTTTTTCTCTTTTATATTTTAAAGTTGATTCGAGAATTTGAAATAATAATTTTTCATAATTATATTCGTATTTTTCTTCTATTTCTTTTTTCTTTGCATCTTCATCCAAAATGAACAATAATTTAAATGAAGGAGATGAATAAAAAACATCTTTTAATTTTGGAAATAACATCATTGAATTTGAAGCGTCTGTTAATAAAGTCATATCATCAAAGTTTACTCTTGTAACAGCATGATTAAGGTATCTAAATTTAGAAAAAAGCAAATTTAACTTTATATCTTTTAAATTAGAAATAGTTTTTGCAATTGTTTTAGCTACATCTTTATCATTTGTTGGAAGTTCATTAATTCTTCTAAAATCATCTGCATTTATTTCTTTCATAAATCCATAGACTACATCACTTTCATAACCTAGTTTTTTATAAAATTCTTTTAGAAATATAGATATATGTCGACAAACACCATGTCCATTTAAAGTTAATGCACATCTCAACTCAAAGTCTTTATAATATGGAAACTTTATAAAATGTTTGTTATTTAAGTCATATGAAAGATAACCGTTATTATACATTTCACAAAAAAAATAAAAAGCATCCAGCGGATTTTTAACTTCTAAAGTATTAGCAAATTTCACTATATTATTAATAATTTCATCACAAATAGTATTAATTAGCTTAATATCTTCATCTTTTTTAGCTATTTCATCACTAAGAGCTGATTTAGACAAATTATTACTTGCAATAAAACAAACAATAGATAATAAATATAGTGGATTTATTGTTAAAAACATCAATAAAGCAGATGAACCAGAAAGTATACCGGTTCTTAGATTATTATTTTTTCTAACTTTTATAAGTTCATCATAAGTCATTTCATTAAAATTCTTCATAGATTACCTCCTAAAACTTTTTGTATTATATCATGCCCATCAAAAAAAAGGCAACATCAATGTTGCCTTGTTAACTTAATGTTATTTTTTCTTTTCCTTTAATAAATCTCTTATTTCCTCTAATAATTTTGTTTCTTCAGATTTTTCTTTTTTAACTTCTTTCTTTTCTTCTTTTTTACCAAAATCTCTTAGTTTATTAAAGAATTTAACAATTAAGAATATTACAAATGCCATAATTATAAAGTTTATTACATCTGTTAAGAATGCACCATATCTTAAATGTAAATTCCAAATATCTAATGTAAATTGATTGAAATTAACTTCAGAAAAACATCCCAAAATTGGTGAAATAATATTATCAGTTAAACTTGTAACAAGTCCTTGAAATGCCGAACCAATTAGAACACCAACTGCTAAATCCAAAACACTTCCCTTTAATATAAATGCTTTAAATTCACTTATAAATTTACTTTCTTTTTCAGTTAATTTTTTTATATTCTTTTGAGCTTTTTTACGTGTTTCTTCCTTCATATTACTCTTCACTTTCCAATATAGCTTTAATTCTTCTAATACCTTGACTAGAAGCTTCTTCTTTTTTAATTACGAAATGTCCAAGTTCCCCAGTATGTTTAACATGTGGTCCTCCACATAATTCTTTTGATACATTACCAATTGAATAAACTGTTACAATATCAGGATATTTTTCAATAAACATACATTCAGCTCCAGAGGCAACTGCTTCAGTTTTACTCATACTTTCAACTGTTACTGGTAAATCTTCTTTAATCCATTCATTTACTAAATCTTCTACTTGTTTCTTTTCTTCATCTGTAAGTTTATGATCACAGTTAAAGTCAAAACGCATTCTTTCAACAGTTATATTAGATCCTCTTTGATGAGTATCTTCTCCAATTACTTTCTTTAAAGCGGCATTAAGTAAATGTGTTGCCGTATGATAACGAGTTTCAATTTCTGAATTTCCTGCAAGCCCACCTTTAAATTTATTAGTAGAACCTGCTCTTGATAATTCTTGATGAGCTTTGAAACATTCTTTATAGCCTTCTTCATCTACATTTATTCCAGCATCATGTGCAAGTTCAACAGTAAGTTCTAATGGGAAACCATAAGTATCAAATAAATGGAAAGCTGTTTTACCATCAATGTTGTCACATCCATTATTAATGATTTTATCAAATTCTTTTAAACCTTTTTCTAAAGTTTTAGCAAATTTTTCTTTTTCAGTTTTTAATACCTCTAAAACAACATTTCTATTTTCTTTTATTTCTTCATAATATGATTCATATTTATCCATTATTTTATTTGCAAGTTGTTCTTCCCAGTTTGATGAAACATCAATATTTAGTTTTTTAGCATGTCTAATCATACGTCTAATTAATCTTCTTAAAATATAACCTTGATCAGTATTACTTGGTTTAATTCCAGCTGGGTCAGCTGCTATAAACACTGATGAACGTATATGATCTGCTATTATACGCATTGATTTTTCATTTTCTTTATAAGGTAAATTAGAAATACTTTCAATTAATTTAATAACATCACTCCAAATAGAAGATTCATAGTTATCTAATTTTCCTTCTAAAATAGATGTAGTTCTTTCAACTCCCATACCTGTATCAACATTCTTTTTAGGAAGTTCTGTAATTGAACCATCTTCGTGTTTTTCATATTGCATGAAAACATTATTCCATATTTCTACCCAACGTTCATCTTCAGTATCAAAAGTTTCGGGAATTTCATCATCACTTCTAAAATAGATTATTTCTGTATCACATCCACATGGTCCAGTTTCTCCAGCAATCCAGAAATTATCATCAACAGTTCTAGCAATTCTTTCTGGTTTAATTCCTAAACTAACCCATTTATTATATGTTACTTCATCAAAAGGAATGGATTCGTTTCCAGCAAATACAGTTACTGCAAGTCTTTCAACAGGTATCTTTAAAACACTTGTTAAAAATTCATAACTCCAGGAAATAGATTCATCTTTAAAATAATCTCCTAAGCTCCAATTTCCTAACATCTCAAAAAATGTATGATGATAAGTATCTCCAATATTTTCTAAATCATTTGTTCTAATACATTTTTGATAATCACACAAACGAGTTCCATAAGGATGTTTTTCTCCTAATAAATATGGAATTAAAGGTTGCATACCTGCTGTATTAAATAAAACAGAAGGATCATTTTCAGGCACTACTGGTGCACTAGGTATTTGTTTATGTCCTTTACTAACAAAAAAATTAATATATAAGTCTTTTAAATTCATTACTTCTCACACTTTCTAAATTCTTTAAAATAATATCGACAACTTCATCAATGTTCATATTTGTAGAATCTATAACTACCGCATCATCAGCAATATAAAGCCTACCTTCAGCTCTTGTATCATCCGAATTATCACGATATTTTATATTTTCTATAACATCTTCTAAAGTTACATCTTTTCCAATACTTTTATATTCTTCATATCTTCTTCTAACTCTTTCTTCAAAAGAAGCAGTTAAATATACTTTTAAATCTGCATCTGGAAATACTGCTGTTGTTGTATCTCTTCCGTCGATTATAATATCTTCTTCGTTTCTAATCGCTCGTATATAGGCATTTACTATATGTCTAATTTCATAAATTTCACATACTCTTATAACACGTTCATCAATTTCTTTAGTTTTAAGTTTATCTGTAACATTTTCTTCGTTTACAAATATTCCATCCTTTGTATAATGAATATTCATGCTTTTTGCTATATTTATAAGTTCTTGGTCACTTTCAAAATTAGAGTTATTTTTTATTGCTAGATAAGCAACACTTCTATAAAGCTTACCAGAATCAACTCTTAAATATCCAAGGATAGATGCAAGTTTGTCAGCAACACTACCTTTTCCACTTGCAGAATATCCATCAATCGCAATTACTTTATGCATAATAATCACATCCAATCCTATTTTACTATAAAAAAACTTAAAAAAAAAGACATCTTGTCTTACATATTAACATTTCTTTCTAAAAAACTTTTACTTTTTATATAAAGACCAGTATATCTATCATAGTATATTGATAAAAATTTATTTATTGAATCAATTACATAATCATTTATTTTCATATCTTTTATAGAATCTATTTCTACTAAATAATACATTCTAAGCATTTTTCTTACTTTTTCATCAAATAAAAGCTCATTTGTATAGCACTTTTTACAAATATAACCACCTGCATCAGGGTCAATAGTTATAATTTCATTCATACTACCACATTTAACACATCCATTTAAGTTAATACCAACACCTAAATAATCAAGCAATTTAATCTCTAAAATATTCATTATAACAGTTGGGTTCATTCCTTCATCTATCTTTTTTAAAGCACTTAAATATAAATTAAATACTTCTGGATCATTATTTTGTTTCATAACTTGATTAACAAGATCACTAATATAAGTTGCATAAGATATTTTAGTTAAATCATTTTTAATATTATCAAAAGAATCTATAATGCTACCTTCTTTTAAAGTAGATAATTTACCTTCATTATAATAAATGACATATTCAGCATAGTTAAGCTTATTAGATATAACACGTAAAGGACTTTTTAAACTCTTGCATCCTTTTGAAATAACCCCAACTATGCCAAGTTCACATATTATATTTAAGACTTCAGAGGAATCTTTATAAGGAGTTTCACTTATAACTATTCCTTTAATTTTTTTTAACATACTACATCACTTTCTTAAATTTTAAATAATCTTCGATCTTACCAGTTTTTTTAAATTTATCCCAATTTTTATCGTAAGCCATTATTTTCACCTCTCTATTAATATATTGAGGCAAATCACATAGTTTTATTCACTATAGCTCATCAAAACCTAATTCAATTAAATATTTTTCTTTATTTCGCCAATTTTTAACTGTTTTTACAAATAATTCTAAGTACACTCTTTTTCCAAGCATACGTTCAATGTCACTTCTTGCTTCACTTCCAATAGTTTTAAGCATGCTTCCTTGTTTACCAATAATTATCTTCTTTAAAGAATCTCTTGATACAATAATATCAACGTTAATATACGCAGAATCAGCTTTTTCATTAAAGTTTGTTAAAACACATGTAACTGAATGAGGAACTTCTTCATTTGTTAAATTAAGGATTTTTTCTCGGACAAGTTCAGATATCATAAAGTATTTATCATTATTAGTTATAACATCATCTTCATAATATTTTATATCATCTTTTAAATATTTTTTAGTTAAACTTATTAATCTATCAACGTTATCATTGTTTTTAGCGCTTATAGGAATAATATCCGCAAAATCAAATAGATCTTTATAATCATTTATAGCATTAATTATTCCTTCTTTTGTAAGTCTATCTATTTTATTAAGTACTAAAATTACCGGCACACTTGTATGTTTAAGTGCTTCAATAATAAACTTATCTCCAGTTCCAATACCACTAGAGGCATCAACTACAAAAAATATAGCATCAATATCTTCTAAAGATTCATAAGATTGTTTATTTAAATGTTTTCCAAGCTTATCTTGAGCTTTATGTATTCCTGGGGTATCAACAAAGACTATTTGAGTATCTTTATCATGATAAACACCTTGAATTGTATTTCTAGTTGTACCAGCAACATTTGAAACAATTGCTATATGTTCATTAATAATTGTATTAATAAGAGTACTTTTACCTGTATTAGGTCTTCCAATTATACTAACAAAACCACTTTTCACCTAATCCACCTACTTCACTATATTTAAATCATTTAATATTTCATCTTGTAATCCAAATTGGATTTTTTCTTCTTCTTCACTTCTTGTATGATCATATCCAAGTAAATGTAAAAGTCCATGAACACTTAAAAATGAAAGTTCTCTTTTTTCTGAATGTTCATATTCACTTGCTTGACTAATCATTTTAGGTATTGAAATAAACACATCTCCTAAGTTTCTTATTTCACTTATTATATTATCATTATCTTCTAAAGCAAAACTTAAAACATCAGTTGTTCTATCTATTCCTCTATATTCTAAATTCATTCTATGCATTTCTTCATCATCTATAAATATAATAGAAAAATATGCATTTTTTATATTTAATTTATCTAAAGTATGATTTAATACTTCATCTAAATAACTATAATCTTCTTTATATCCATATTCATTAACAATTTCAAAATTATTCATATATATTTCACCACCATTAAAATTATTAAAATCAATATAAGAATAAATATAATAAAAGAAAGTATCGTTGGAAGTATACTACTTTTATCTTGTATCCATTTATTTTTTATTTTATTGATTATATAAAATATTATAAATCCTAAAATACCACCAACCACATTTAGTATTATATCATCTATATCAAAACTTCTTCCAATATGCATCTGTATTATTTCAATTGAAAGTGATGTTATAAACACCATAAACGTTGAAATAAAGAAGTTTATCTTTGATGTTTTATCATGTATCATATCAGTTATTAGAAAACCAAATGGTAAGAAAAGTAAAATATTACCAACCACGTTACGATAAAATAAAACACTTGTAATTTTATAACGCATTATTTCCTTAAAAGGTATAAAATTATTAGAATAACTTTCAAAGTCCGTAGTTGTTACTAATTTAAATAACAAAAAACAATATATTATATAAATTAGCATTTTTAGTTCTTTAAATCCATTTGTTTTTTCTTTAGTAATAATTACACATATAATCCTATAAAGAATCATCACTAAAGAAAAAAGAACTATCATTGGTAAAGTATTTCCTATAATATCATAAAGTTTAGTTGGTATCACTTTCATCACCCACATTATTCTCAATTGTAAAATATTCTTTTTTCCCTATGTCTTCCATAACACTTACAAATATTTCTAACTCTATTTTACTATCAAATTCGTTTTCTTTCAAAACTTTTTTATCAATTATTTCAGAATTACTACTTATTTTCTTTTTAAGTTCGTTTATAACCGCATCCATTGCTTTATTTTTAGCATCAATTACATTATATTTTAAAGTCTCTTCTTTAGTTTCAAATTCCCTTACAATTGAAAATGGGCCAAGTTTAAAAATTCCTTTTTCTTCATAACTTTTATAATGTTTTTTATAAAAGTAATTATTATTATATTTAAAATTTATTCTTTTTCTCTTTGTATATTTCTTTTCTGTATATTTAAGAGGATAAGTTACATTTACTTTATACCAACTTTCAGCAAGAACTATCCCATTTGCACAAGTATTTTTCTTTATTTCTTCATCTTTTTTTATTGTACCAGTAATAAGTATATCACCTTTGTTTACAAATTTATCTCGTTCAACAACATTTTCTCCATTATAAGTTATGACTTTTTTTATAACTGCTGGTTTAGATGCAACAATATGACAGTATCTATCTTCTTCTTGAACATTTTTAATTATACGTTCTTCAAAAGATACAACATATTTCATACCTGTTTTATATATACTTAACCATTCTAATTTATTATTATTGTTTTTTACTATTTCATCACTTATTTTATTAAGATTATTAATAGATAAAGCAAATGTATAAGGCTTAATATTTTTAGAAATTAAAATTTCATTAATGTCTCTCTTTAAATTTTTGTTTTCGTGTTTTACCTCTACTTCAACAATAACATTACTAACAAAAAATAAACCAACAATTAATAAAATTAGTAAACAATAATCATACATATATTTAGTAAAATGAATAAGAATTCCTTTTTTGCCTAAATATTTAATAATAGTTATATCTGAAAAATAGCATTTTTCTTTTATATTTTCATAATCTGAAATATTAATTTTACAAGTCAAAAAATCTTTATGATAACTTATGCCATATAAATTAATTCCCATTTTTAAGCACTTTTTAATAAATAATTTATTATTCTTTTCTACTTTTATTAAAATCATATTTTTTCAATACTTTCTATACTACCATTTACAGTAAGTTCTTTTCCTACTGTTTTAGACAATATAAAATTTTTTCCTTTTACTCTATAAAGGATTTCATTAATATTGATTAAAAGTTCATCTTCAGTAAGTGATAATATATTATTATAGTTTTTAATATATACTCCATCATTAAACATAACAATATAGTACTTCTCATCTTTAAAATACGATCTAATTATATCTAACATAAATATCACCAATAAATAATATGAATTTATAACCAAAAATAACACTTGATGAATTATATTTACCATAATAAAAGAGTGGTAAAACCACTCAAAAACTTATTTACATATACAAGCTGATTCTTTATATCTATTTTCACATTCAAATTTGTTTGTATAAGTTATTTCTTCTTTTCTTCTTTAGCACAAGCTGTTAAAAATATAGAAGTCATAAATAATAAACCTATAAAAAGCCCGTTTTTTTATTGTACAATACTAAAATAAAAAGAAAGGCTTAAGAAAGTCTTTCTTTAACTAGCTTAGAAACTAAAGACATATCAGCGTTTCCATTAGTTTTAGTTTTTACATCAGCAATTATTTTCCCCATAGATTTAATATCAGGGTTATAATATTCTGCTATAGTTTCATCAATAATTTTTTCAATTTCTTCGTTACTTAACATAGCAGGTAAATATTCTTCTAAGATACTAATTTCATGTTTTAAATCTTCAACTGTATCTAATTTGTTAAACTTTTCATATTCAATTATAGAAGAATTTCTTTTTTTTACTTCTCTTCTTATAACAGTTAATACTTCATCATCACTTAATTCATGATTTAAACTAATTTGTTCCATTTGTAGGGCACTTTTAAGCATTCTTAATACTCCAAGTTTAAATTTGTCTCCAGACTTCATAGATTCAAGTAAATCGCTTTTAATTTTGTCAAACATATAATCACCTTTCATAAATTAAAAAGAGGCTTAACCTCTTCTATTCTTATTTCTTTTACGTGAGTTTTTAATCATTTCCTTTTTAGCTTCACGTTTTCTTACTCCTGGTTTGTCATAATGTTTATGTTTTTTAAGTTCAGAAGGGACACCACTTTTTGCCACTTTAAGTTTGAATCTTCTTAATGCTGAATTTATATCACCATTTTTAACATCAACCTTTGTCATTTGCTTCCCTCCTCTCAATTTCAATAGTATTATAATACACTTTTTCAATTAGTGCAAGAAATTTTCTACGAAAAATGGCATTTTTTAGCAAAAAAAGATGATGAAATATTACTCATCATCTTGCTTGTCTAAATCATATTGTTTAGTATTCATAAGATCATTTAATGCTTCATCTATATCAATAGTTGCATCTTTATCTTTAGAAAACTCTTCACCAAGTATATCTTCTTCAATACCTTCTTCATTTATTTCAGTATCTTGTTCTTCTGTTTCTTCAGTTGTTTCATCTTGAGTATCATCGTTTTCTTCAACAACTTCATTCTTTTCTTCTTTTATTTCTTCAGCTTTTTTAGGAATTTTAGGTTTTCTCTTTTTGAATATCAAAATACCTGAAATAGCAATTATAGCAACACCAACAATTGAAAGAATAACTATTAGAATAATTTTATTATTAGATTTCTTTTCCTCTTTATCAGTAGTTACCTCATCATGAACTCTTTTACCATTATCATCAAATGTATAAGTTCCATCAGTAATTTTTTTTGCTTCATCTGGATATTGTAATTCAAAATCAGTGAAACTTAAAATCTTTTCTTCACCATTTGCATTAGTAAATGTAACTTTATTATTAAGATAAGCCGTAACATCAATATCATCATCACTTAATCTAGTAATTGTTAATTTATATGTTTTAGTATCGTCTCCTAAGGCATTAGTTACAACTATATTTACAATATTTTCTCCAACTTTTAAATCTACATCATCAAATTTTACCGAAGCTGAAGCATCTAAAGATGTATATTCGATTAAATCTTTTGTAGTAGTAATTTTATTTGGAACTGTAATTTTATATTCATAATTATTTGGTACAAATGCAGGTTCAAGAGTATAAATACCTACAGCAAGCTTTGATAGATTAGCACTATTGTATGTACTTTCTCCTCTTATAGTTTTAAATGTATAAACATTACTAGTTGTTCCACTTTCACTTTTAACTGTGATTTTAATATCATTATTCCCTTGATTTAAAGTAATTGTTGAAGTCTTTCCAGTAGTTGCACTTCTACTTTTTCCCCCTTCATAACTAGTTTCACAATTACCATCATTACATTCAGCTGTAAATTTTATAGAATTAATTGTATCAGCAATATTATATATTGTATATTCAAATACATCTTTATTAAATGTTTGATTCATTGATCCTTGAGATATAACAACATTTTTTAAAGTAGCATCATTACTTTTAGGTTTTTTACCTTTAACAATAAATACTTTAGTAATAGATTCATCTGTTTTACTAGTACCATTGTTAATAGAATATGTAAGTGTTAGATTAACTGAATCATATTTAACTTCAGAAGAATTAGTAAGACTAATATATCCTAAACGTGTAGTTGTATTTTTAGGAAATAATTTGTCTTCACTTCCTGGATAAGTGACAAGTGTTTTTTTACCACTTATATTAGAAGAAAGCCCTGCTCCTTCTATTTTAATTGAGCAATCAACAGCATCAACATTAGTTTGGCATCCTAAATTAACACTTTGAATTGCATCACTTTCACTTGAACTCACAATTTCTATTGGTATTGTTGTAAGTGCATCTTTAGAATCATCTGATTTACCTAAATTAACACTCGCTGCATTTATAGTAAGCGGAAGCATGCTTCCTAAAATAATTCCCCCACATAGTATTTTCTTAATATACTTATTCATTTTTCTATTCCCTTCTATTATCAAAAAAATTATAGCAAATTACTTTAAATTTATCAATATTAAATAAGTTTAAGTAATATTTCATTCATAACATAAATCATATTTGGATTTATATAAAGATATCCATTTTTATATATAAGTTCACCTTTATCAATTAACTCTTGAACTGGATAAACATCTTGAATATTAGTATTATATTTGTTAAAAAAGTCTAACACATTTATACCTTGTAACTTTCTAAATCCAAGCATAAGTTCATTATCCATTTGTTCTTTATGAGTCATTAAGTTTTCTTCCAATCTATAATTACCTTCAATATATTCATGAATATTTCTAGTATTTGTATATCTAAAACCATCTTTATATCCACTTGCACCTAAGCCGAATCCATAATATTCTCCATTATTCCAATAGTTTAAATTATGTTTTGATTCGTATCCTGGAAGAGCAAAATTGCTTACTTCATAATGGTTAAACCCACTTTTTTTAAGTTTATTACATATTAGATTATACATTTTATAGTCTAATTCTTCATCAGTATTTTTAGTATTATCATTATTCATCTTAGTATGTTCTTCGATTATTAAAGAATATGTAGAGATATGCGTTGGCTCAAGTTTTAAAATACGTGTTATATCTTTTTTTAATGTGGATAATTTCTCATTTGGAAGTGCATACATTAAATCTAAATTAATATTATTAAGTCCCCTAGTTTTCATCTTTTTAATCTTATTTTCAATATCATCATATTCAACGTTTCTTTCAAGTATTCTTAAATTATCTAAATCAAACGATTCTATTCCAATGCTTATTCTATTAATTCCATATTCAATAATATCATCTAAAAATTCATCATCAATGTCATTTGGATTTGCTTCAATTGTGTATTCACAGTCAGGATCTCGATTAAATATTTCTAGAATTCTTAAAAGTTTAATTCGTTCTTTTCGTGATAAGCAAGATGGACTTCCACCACCTACATATAAAGTTTTTATTCTTTCTCCATCATAACTACTTTCAATTTCACTTTTCAACGCTTCTAAATAATCATTTACAAAAGAATCAATTTTTAAAACTTTTGGAAAATCACAATAGGAACAAATATGATTACAAAAAGGAATATGTACATATACTGACTCCATACCATCACCTATAATAAAATTTTATAATAAAACGCATAAAAAAACAAGAATATTGTTTTCCTATTCTTGTTTATAAATGATTTTATATCTATTTTTCAGTTTTTAAAACACTTAAGAATGCTTCTGGTGGTATTTCTACATTTCCAACCATTTTCATTCTCTTTTTACCTTCTTTTTGTTTTTCTAGAAGTTTTCTTTTACGAGATACATCTCCACCATAACATTTAGCTAAAACGTTCTTTTTCATTTGACTTATATTCTCACGAGCAATTACTTTAGAACCAATACTTGCTTGAATTGGAACCTGGAATAATTGCCTTGGAATAATAGCTTTTAAATTTTCTACTACTTTTTTACCTCTAGCATATGCAAAATCTTTATGAACAATTAATGATAAGGCATCTACAATTTCACCATTTATTAAAATATCCATTTTAACTAAATCACTTGGTTTATAACCGATTATTTCATAATCAAATGAAGCATACCCCTTAGTAGTTGATTTTAATCTATCATAAAAATCATATACAATTTCTGATAAAGGTATTTCATAATGGATGTTTACTCTTGTATCATTTATATAATCCATTGAAACGTATTTACCTCTTTTATCTTGGCATAATTCCATAATGGACCCTATATATTCGGAAGGTACAAATATATTTGTAGCTATATAAGGTTCTCTTATTTCAGCAATTTTAACTCTTTCAGGCATTTTAGATGGAGAATCAATCATTACTATTTCACCATTAGTTAATTTAACCTCATAAATAACCGATGGAGATGTTGTAATTATATCTATACCAAATTCTCTTTCAATTCTCTCTTCTATTATTTCCATATGAAGAAGACCTAAGAATCCACAACGGAAACCAAATCCTAAAGCTTCAGATGTTTCTGGTTCAAATTCTAAAGAAGCATCATTTAGTTTTAATTTTTCCAACGCTTCTTTTAAAGGCTCAAATTTATTTGGCTCAATTGGAAAAAGTCCAGAATAAACCATTGGTTTCATAGGTTGATATCCAGGAAGGGGTTCCTTGGCTTCATGAGAAAGCGTTGTTATTGTATCTCCTACTTTAACTGTATCAATTGTTTTAATGCTTGCATTAATCCAACCTACTTGACCACTTACTAGTTCATTTAAATTCTTTGTTTTGGGAGTAGATACTCCAAGTTCAACTACTTCATAAGTTGCTCCAGTACTCATCATCTTAATTGTGTCATTTTTGCTTATTTTACCATCAAAAACACGGACTGATGCAATAACGCCTCTGTAAGGATCAAAATAAGAGTCAAATATCATTGCTTTAGTCTCATGATCAACTGGTTCTTTAGGAGCAGGAATTCTTTCAATTATAGCTTCAATTAATTCTTTTACACCAACACCAGTTTTACCACTACATAAAAGAATTTCATCTTCATTAAATCCTAAAACATTTACCAGTTCTGCTTTTACTTTTTCAACATCAGCATTTGGTAAATCAATTTTATTAATAACTGGTATAATCTTTAAATCATTGTTAAGTGCTAAATAAAGATTAGCAAGCGTTTGAGCTTCAATTCCTTGAGCTGCATCAACTATTAAAATTGCTCCTTCACAAGCAGCTAAACTACGTGATACTTCATAAGAAAAGTCTACATGTCCTGGTGTATCTATTAAATGTAAAATATAATCTTCGCCATTATATTTATAATTAAGTTCAACAGCATTAAGTTTAATCGTAATTCCTCTTTCACGTTCTAAATCCATGCTATCTAATAATTGATCTTTCATATCATGACTACTTACTGCTCCAGTAAGTTCAAGTATTCTATCAGCAAGAGTACTTTTTCCATGGTCTATATGAGCTATAATACTAAAGTTTCTAATGTGATTTATATCCATAAATTCTTCACCTATATGAGATTATATCAAAAAAGTTTAAATTTCTCTATAAAAAAGAAAGTAGTTGTCTACTTTCTAAGTAATTTATTTAATACTCTTCTTTCTTTTTTTAATTTAAAATGTAAGAATATTTTATTTTTAGGTATTAGTTTATCTATTTTATCAATATTACTAATTTCAAATTCTAAATAAGGTTTATTATGTTTAAGTATTGGTCCATAAGTAATATCAATTTTTGAATATTTTTTAGTTCCACGAACAAATACTATATTAATATAATTCTTTTTATTATCTTGAAAATATTCTTCATTTTTAATAATAAATCCTTGACTAGTAATAAATTTTCTAAGCATTGTATGATCATTATTGGACTGAATTATTAACTTATTAATATTTTTTAAATAATCACTGCTTAATATACCAATAATTGTACTTGTTCCCATACCAGAAATTATAACTGTATCAATGTAATCCTTATCAGTTAAAACTTCAAAACCATTACCTAAACGGGCATCAATTTTTTTATTTAGCCCTTCACTTTCAATATTTTTTCTTCCTTGATTTAATGCACCCTCATTAATATCTGAAACAATTATATTTTTTACTAAATCATTCTTTACTAAAAAGATATCTAAAAGTGCATGATCACACCCGATATCAATTATTTTATCATTGTAACTTACAAATTTAGTTAATGATTCTAATCTTAAACTTAGCATATCTTACCTCCTTTATTTAACGAAAAAATGATAGATATTAATCTACCATAAAATCTTTTAATTTTTTAGCACGTGAAGGATGTCTTAATTTTCGTAAAGCTTTTGCTTCTATTTGACGTATTCTCTCTCTTGTAACATTAAATCTTTTACCAACTTCCTCAAGCGTATAACTTGTTCCATCAATTAAACCAAAACGAAGTTCAAGAACTTGTTGTTCTCTTGGTTGAAGAGTAGATAAAACTGATTTAATTTCTTCTTTTAATATTTCATTAGTTGCATATTCTTCTGGACTTAAACTTGATTCATCTTTAATAAAATCTCCTAAATGTGAGTCATCTTCTTCACCAATTGGAGTTTCAAGTGAAACTGGATCTTGACTTATTTTAATAACTTCTCTTACTTTATCAACACTGATACCCATTTTTTTAGCAAGTTCTTCATCACTTGGTTCACGATTTAATTCAAGCGTCATTTGTCTTTGAATACGAGCCATTTTATTAATAGTTTCAACCATATGAACTGGAACACGAATAGTTCTAGCTTGATCTGCAAGTGCACGAGTTATAGCTTGTCTAATCCACCAAGTTGCGTATGTAGAGAATTTATAACCTTTACCAAAATCGAATTTTTCTACAGCTTTCATAAGACCAATATTACCTTCTTGAATTAAATCAAGAAATAAAAGTCCACGTCCAACATATCTTTTAGCAATAGAAACAACTAAACGAAGATTTGATTCTGCAAGTATATTACGAGCTTCTTCATCACCATCAGCAACACGAACTGATAAATCCATTTCTTCTTCAGGAGTTAAAAGAGATATACGACCTATTTCTTTTAAATACATACGAACTGGATCATTTATATTTACATCTTTAGTTAAATCTTCATCATTTAATACAAGTACTTCCTCTTTTTTTGAACCATCAGATGAAGCTTCATCTTCAGTAATAACACTTATTCCTGCTTCTACAAAACTATTATAAAGTTGATCTAGAGAATCAGCATCCATATCAAGGCCTTGTAATGCTTTAGCAAGTTCTTCAAATGTAATAAAGCCTTTCTTTTGACCTTCTTCAATTAACTCTTTTTTTCTTTCATCAAATGTTTTAATTTCTTCTACTTTTTTCACTTAACACACATCCTTCTTTAATTTTGCTATTTCATCAGCTATACTTAGTTTTTCATTAATATCAGTTGTAACTTTTAATTTTTCTTTTAAATTTTTAATTTTATCTTCACATATATTATTTTTAATTTTTTCAATAACACCAACATATTCTAAATCACTTAATTCATTATTAATAAACTCGTCAATAACGCTTAGAGCAAGTTCATAAGAATCATTTGAAACTTCATATGAAATAAAATCTGCTATATTAATATAATTGTATTTTATATAAAAAGCAAGCAAATCTGAAGCTAAAGCCATATATTCTTCATTTGGAACAAATGAAAGTTCTTGTTCATAAAGTTTAATATATTTAATGTCATTCATCATATAGTAACAGAGTAAGCTATATAATTGTTCATCTTTTTTCTTTCTTTTTTTAATGTTTATTACTGGTTTTACAGCTTCTTTTTTATCAACTTTTATAAGTTTATTTAAAAGAATATTTTTATCAATTCCATAATCACTCACAAGTTTATTAATAGTTAGATCAATTAAAATATCATCTTTACATTTATTTAATTCAGTCAAAATAGAATTAATATAACTTGACACATCATCAACATGATCAAAATTTTTATTCTTTTTAAGTTGATTTAGTTTAAAATCGAAATAAGTAATTGACGCTTTAACTGCTTCATCAAAGGCATCTGCCCCAAATTTAATGATATATTCATCAGGGTCTTTTGCACCACTTATCCTTAACACATTGGTAGTTAAGCCAGCTTCACTTAAACTTTCTCCATTTTTTAAAGTAGCTATTTCACCAGCAGAGTCATTATCCATACATAAAACTATTTTTACATTAAGTTTTTTTAATAATTTTATATGTTCTTTAGTTAAAGCTGTACCCATGGTTGCAACAACATTTTTAATTCCGCTTGCATAAAGTCTAATTGCATCCATCTGACCTTCAACAATTATCAATGTTTTTAATTTTTTTGCTTCATTAATCGCTCGATGATAATTAAATAAAATCTCACCTTTTTTAAATATAACTGTTTCTTTAGTATTTACATATTTTGCTTCATCACTTTGTTTATATATACGAGCACTTATACCTACAGGTTTACCACTAGAATTATGAATAGGAAAAGTTATACGATTTTTAAAAACATCATAAAGTTTAGCACCTTGATTTACAAGTCCAGTTTCAAGTAATATATTTTCATCAAAACCTTTACTAGTTAATAAATTGCTTAAAACATCTACATTAGATGAAAAACCTATCTCAAATTCATCTATTATTTCATCTGTTATATTACGATTTTGCAAGTATTTTCTAGCATCACTACCATCTTTGCTTCGTAAGTTATTTTGATAATATTTAATGGCAAGGTTCATAGCTTCATAATGTTTATCATACTTACTAACTGTTTTTATTCCTTCACTAAGGGTAATACCAATTTTTTCAGCAACAATTTTAACCGCTTCAATAAAGCTTACATTCTCAAAGTCTTGTACAAAGCTAAAGACATTACCAGTCTTATGACAAACAAAACAAGTAAATATACCTTTTTCTTCATTTACTGACATAGAAGGATTATGGTCATCATGAAATGGACAAATACAAAAATAATTACTACCCTTTTTTTCAAGATCTACATAGGATCCAATTATATCTACAATATTAGCTTGTTTTTGAATATCGTTTATTTCTTCATTCCTTATACCCGCCATAATTTCACCTTCTAATAATATATTTTACCGATAATATGTCAAATTTCTTCTTTTTTTTATATTTTTTTCAAAAAAAGTAATATTTTTCTTTTATTTTACATATAGTAGTTCTTTTTTTAACAAAATTCATTCCAAATATCACTTAACAGTTGATATTTGGATCACTCTATGCTATCATTTATTTAGTGAGGTACTCACTGGTTATGAATTTATTTCATAATCACCACTTAAAGAGAAGTTTCATGCTTCTCTTTTTTATTTCAAGAAAAAAAGCTTTACAAATACCAAAGCTTTTCTCCGTTTTTCATAACAGTTTTAATGATACCTGAACCAATACATTGTTCACCTAAATATATAACACAAGCTTGCCCTGGTGTAACAGCAGGTACTTTTTCAGGATATTTAACTCTAATTTCGTTATTATCTAAATATTCAAGCATTACTTCATAATCAGGCCCACGATATCTAAATTTAGCAGTTGCAAATGTAGGATGATTTGGACTAATTAAATTAACATCTTCAATAATACACTCATCACTGTAAAGTGTTTCTGGATCTTCTCCAAATGCAACATATAATATATTTTTTTCAACATCTTTACCAACAACAAAATGTTTATCTTTAAAACCAGAAATACCGACATTCCTTCTTTGACCAATTGTATAATTCATAAGTCCAGTATGTGTTCCAATTTTTTCACCAGTATCTATATTAATAATATCACCTGGATTTGGTTTTAAATAATTATGTAAAAACTTTTGATAATTTCTTTCACCAATAAAACAAATACCAGTAGAATCTTTTTTCTTAGCAGTAGGTAAATTTATTTTATCAGCAATTTCTCTAACTTCACTTTTTTCTAAATCACCAATTGGAAATAATACATCTTTTAGTTGATCAACTGATACTTGAGCTAAAAAATAAGTTTGGTCTTTATTTGAATCTACTCCTCTTAAAAGTTTATTTCCAACAATTCTTGCATAATGTCCAGTTGCTACATAATCAGCACCTAACTTTTTAGCTTCTTTTTTAAATAAATCAAATTTTATATACTTATTACACATTAAATCTGGATTAGGTGTTCTTCCTTTTTTTAATTCATCTAAAAAATAAGTAAAAACATTATCCCAATATTCTTTAATAAAATCAACACGATAAAGTGGTATACCTAAAGACTTACAAACTTCTAAAGCATCATTATAATCTTGTTCTTGAGGGCAAATGTTATTTCCTAAATTTGGATTTCCTTCAGTATCATTATTAACTAAAGAATCCCAGTTTCTCATAAATAAACCAATAACTTCATAACCTTCTTTTTGAAGTAAATATGCAGCTACTGAAGAATCCACTCCTCCACTCATACCAACAACAACTTTTTTAGCCATCTGAACCACCTCTAACAAGGTTAATTATAGTATAAGTTTTAGAATTTATCAATTAACTAAAGCATAAAAGTAAAATATCTTAATACTTTATATGCAAAGAAATAATTAAGAATATCATAAGTACTTATAAATAAAATTATTAATGCATATTTTTTTATCAATGGTTTTAATAAATATATTAAGTAATCAGTACTAATACCTACCATATTGGATATTACCTTTTTAGCATATTTAACACATACCACAAATAAATAAAACAAAATCACGAGAAACAATACTTTATTAATCGTTATATTAATAAGTGAATACATTACCCCTTTAAATCCATAAGTATTAAAAAATTCAGATATGACATATCCAACACATACACCTTCAAAACCAATATAAAAGCCACATATTAAAGTTCCAATTAAAGATATAGTTGAAAAAAAGAATAAAAGTATAACTAATAAATGATTAATTAATAAAAAACTTTTATCGATTGTTTTAACATATTCACTAACATCATATTTATTATTTATTCCATAAATAAATCCAACTATTAAAGATATTAAAAATATTGACATTGCTAAGACTAGTACATATTTACTTTTTTTCATCTCATCACCTATTAATTTATATTTTATTCTTTTATTTTTATTCTAAATATTATATAATTTCTTTAGGTGAAGTTTATGAAAGATGAAAAAAATTATGAAACAGTTGGCAATATTAAAATAAAAGAAGCTAAAAAGAAAAAGAAAAAAACAAATACCAGCTCTACTCCATTAGGTGTAAAGATATTTGTTTGGGTAATGTTCTTCGCAATGCTTGCAAGCGTTGTTGCTCCTTTAGCTTATTATTTTATTACAGCAACTAGTAAATAGACCAAAATTGGTCTTTTTTTAATAAAAAAAATGAGTTATACACTCATTAATTCTTTTGTTTTTGTATCAATTTTTTCATCAACTATTTTATTATATTTATTAATTAACTCTTGAACATCTTCTTGATATCTTTTTTTATCATCTTCAGTTAGTTCTTCGTCTTTTTTGATATCATTATTTGCATCTTGTCTTGCATTTCTTAAAGCAATTTTAGCTTGTTCTCCCATTTCATCAACTTGTTTAACATATGTTCTTCTTGTTTCTTCAGTTAATTGAGGAACAGTTAAGATAACCATTTCACCATTATTAGTTGGAGTAATACCAATATTTGCTTCGTTTATTGCTCTTTCAATATCTTTTATAATGCTTCTATCAAATGGTTTAATAAATAACTGTCTTGCTTCAGGAACTGTTATATTAGCAACTTGATTTATTGGAGTTGGAGCTCCATAATATTCAACCATAATTCCATTTAACATAGATGCATTAGCTCTTCCTGCTCTTACAGTTATAAGTCTTGCCTCTAAGTTCTCAATTGCTTTCATCATATTCATTTCACATTCATCTATAAAATCCATAATTAGCCTCCTAAATCTATTTAAATTATACTTTATTTATATTTATTTTACAAGAGATATATATACTAGTAAATAAATAATTATTATAGACAGTTCCAACATAATTACCACATTACCCGCTTTATATTTCTTCTCTAACTTTTTATTATTTTGTTTAATTTTAAGTTTGTTTAAAAATTCTTTTTCTACTTTTGTTAATATATTATTTTCATTTATTTTGTTACTCAAAATACTAGCATACTTTGTTAAACATTCTAAAACATCATCATCAACTAAATCAGGTTTTTCTATTAAAGTTTTAATAACTGAGTTTAAATACCTTTTATCATAACTACTAAGTGTATTTATATTATTTAAAATAGTATCTACTCTATCTTTATCAATTTCAAATGGTAAAAGATAAGGAATATTATCATAATCAGTTGTATCTTCGTTTAAAGTATTTTTAAATATATCTTCACTCTTTAAGAAGTACATTTCTTGAGTTTTACTATTATATTTAATAATTGCTGTTCCACTTATTGCAAATATTTGATTTTTAGAATCAATATATATTTTATAATCTTGAATTTTTTTCTTATCTAAGTATGTTAGAATTATTTCCTTAACAGATGGTTTTAAGTTATCAATATTAATTTCTTTTGGTATTGGATCAAAATTTAATGTTTCTTTTAAATAATTAATATATCCGCCTATAATATCAAATCCAGGTTTAAAGTTATTAGAATAACTATTAACATAATTGGCAAGGTCATATTTCTGCATACATTCAAGTACCTTTAAACTATTATTATCATAGTAATAAAGATAATAATTAGTTTCATCATTTTCAATAAATGAACACATTCCGACATTAAGCCCCAAAACTACTTTTAAATAATCAGTTGCTTCTACATTACTATTAAGTTTTCTAGATTCACTATATTGTTTTAATAGTTCAATTAAGTCGTACTTATTTTTAATATCGCTATTATATAGATAAGTTATTAATGAATTTATATACGCATATTCTTCATCACCAAAATAATCAGAAAAAGTATTAAGAAGTGAACGAATTTCTTCTATATTAGTTACAACTCCATTTTCTTCATATACTTTAAGTCTATTATTAAATGCACTCACGTTTTCACTTCCTTTTCTAATATTCTAATTGTTTTTTTCTTTTAGTTTCTATTGCCACTCTTTGGGTAAGAGATACAAGAATCATTAAATTAATCATGAAAGAACCTCCATAACTTAAAAATGGTAAAGGTACTCCAGTCAAAGGTATAATCGCTAAAAGCCCACCTAAGTTTATAGTTATATGACTTAAAATATAAGCAAATGTACCAAAAGCAATAATTGAATTTCTTAAATTAGTTGCATTCCTTGCAATAACCAATATTCTAAATAACAAAAATATATATGCAATTAAAACGCATCCACCACCAATAAGCCCCAATTCTTCAGTAATAATTGCAAATATAAAGTCTGTATGAGCTGCAGGTAAATATAAATATTTTTGAGTTGATGCTCCTAGTCCTACTCCAAAAAGTCCTCCATTATGTATCGCAATATAGCCATTGCAAACTTGATAACCAGATTCTTCCAAATATCTAGAACAAGGATCTTTAAAATTAAATCTACTTGCTTGAGTTGATGTAAGAATATCTGAATTAAAGTTTAAAAATAAAATTCCACCAATAGCTGCAATAACAGTTACGATTCTAAGTATCTTCATATTTTTATCTTTTGATAAAGGAAGTGCAAAGAATATAAACATACATATAATTGCAATTAAACAAGCTGTTCCTAAATCTGGTTCCAAAGCAACTAAAAAGAAAACAATTATACAAGGGATCATTGGTAAGAATACATCACTTATATTTTTGAACTTTTTAATCGTACTATACCTACAAGCTAAATATAAAATAATAAATGTTTTCGCAAACTCACTTGGTTGAATAGAAAAACCTAATAACTTAAACCAGCTTCTAGCATTATTAGTAACTGTTCCGTATGTTTTTAATGATATAAGAGTAATAACTATTAAAACTATTCCTAATTTTGATATAACACTATAGTTTTTAGTTGGAAAATTAATAACAACTAAAGATATAAGAAAAGCAATAATAACCGTAATAAATTGTTTTTCAAAGAAATAATAAGGTGTTTTTTTATAGCTTAGCACACTGGTTACACTTGATGAACTAAAAACCATTAAAAGCCCAAATACAATTAAAAGTACTGTAATAATAAAAAGTGGTATATCCACATTTTTAAGAGAATTTTTAATATATTTAAAAGCTTTCATATATGTTTTCACCCTACCAAAATTATAACATAAAAAAAGAACATTAATAATTAATATCCTTTTTTATTTGTTAAGTAAATGTCTATTCAACTAAATCATTACCATCTGCATCTTTATTGATATTACCAGATAAAATTAAAATTCCTTCAATAAATCCCCAAATAGAAGATACAAAAGATAACATACAACAGCTTAAAACAGTTATTAATAGTTGAGCAACAGCCTTACCAGTATATCCTAGATAAAAATTATGAACTCCAAATCCTCCTAAAAATATTCCCAAAAGCCCAGCAACGACTTTATTTTTTGCCTGAGGATTGTATGTATTAGTAGTAGTATTTGAATTAGAATATGTATTTCCTTCACTCTTAGTATCTTCGACTTTTTCAGCCACTACTTCTTCTTTTACAACCCTATCTTTTATAAGTGCCCCACAATTAGGGCAAACTGTATCGTTTAGTTCTAATTTGCTTCCACATTTAGTACAAAAATTTGCCATCTTTATTCCTCTTTTCTTTATTATTATATCATTTAAATTTTACTTTCTGCAATCTTATTTGCAATTCTATCTATTAAATTATTCAATAGGCTCACTATCAAAACGCTTAATAAAGGTGCCAATATTGGATCTATAAAAGTATTTAAGAAAGTTAATATTCCAACTAATATGCCAAAAAACATCATCCCATTTTTAGTATAAGAACTAGTTTTTGTATCAGTTGCTACATAACACATAATCATAATTATATTATTAGAAAGTAGTAATGTCGGAAAACTTGCACCACTAATAATAGAATAAATACCAAATAAAACTATTAGAGTGATAATACTAGATAAACTAATACTACCCTTAATATTATTTGTCATATAAAGACCAAATGTACTTAAAAGTATTAAAATTATATGTGTACTAGAAATACCTCCAGGATATCTACCTATTAAGAAATCCATGAATTCATAAGAAAACACTTTGCTTTGCTCATAACTATTTAAAAAACTATAACCAACAGTATATTTAGATATTAAATATATAACAATTAAAGTAAAACAAATTAAATTAACTCGATTATTAGTGAATTTTGATAACAGAAATATTATAAACAATATAATAGTATATAAAACAACATTTGTGTTTATCGAAGTAAGCATCCCAATAATTATTCCATATTCAATATGAAATGAGGAAAACATTGCTGAAACTAAGTCGTCATTACTTTTACGTATTACTTTCATATAAAAAATATTTACAATACATCCAATTAGACCTCCAATTAGTATATATATTAAAGGTCTAAATATATCAATAAATTGTATATAGTTTTCCTTATATAGGTATATTCCATTTTTATATAAACCATATATCATAAGAGGGATTAAAAAACATATTTTAGTTAAAGAAATTGTTTTAATAGATTTATTACTTCTTATATAAATATTACTTTTCATCTTTTCTTAAACACTCCTTAAAGTTAATTTTACTTGGACATATATAAGAACATAAACCGCAATTGATACACTTCTTTCTATCAGCATTTTTATGTTCTTTAATATATTTAGGATTTAATCCAACTGGACATTTAAGCGCACATAAGCCGCAATTGATACACTCTTTTTCGCTTTCTTTATCTAAATCATTTAAAAATATACTTCTAGTATCTAAAGTAACTATAGAGTTTAATGAATCAAGAGTAATACCTGAAATAAGACCATTAACTATAACAAAATAGTCATCTTTAATAATATTACAATTATTCTTTATTAAGTCACATATTCTTACTCCAATTTTTGTATAAACTACAATTGGTTTTTCTATCGCATTACCTCCAATAGTTATATATTTTTCGGTAATCGGCTTATTTCTTTTAAGAACATTATAAATATTAAGCACATCTTCAACATTTAAATATAAAATACCATTTAATATTTGACTTTTTGATAAAACATTTTTTATTAAAACATTTCTAAAACCAATTGGATAGATATCAGGAAGCATCTTTAAATTAATATTAGGGTACGTTCCTATGTTATTGGTCATGCTAACTACGTTTAAAGTATCTTTATTATTAATAGCTACCACAGCATTCTCAATATTTAAAATATTTTGAATAGCATCAATTGTTTCAAGTAATTTATCACTATTGTGGTTTATTATGAAAGAATATGTTTTTTCACTATATTCTTTATCTATTCCATTAACAAGAATAGTTTTTGCTTTTTCATTTATAAAAATATTAGGTATATATTTTTTTATTAAAAATAAAAATTCTTCTTTTGTAAACGAGTTTATGTATTTATTTGCATTTTTTTTATTTAGCACATCTTCTTTAAAATCATTTTCAATAACATAACAACTTAAAGCACGATTATTAATATGCTCACTATCACTAATATTCTTTATTGTTCCACTTACTGGAGAAAAGAAATTAGTACTTATTTTTTCATCTTTTAATACTTTTTTTTCAATTTTTAACATGTTTTCTTTATCAACTGGTAAATACACAAAATCAGGATTTAAAAAATAGCATAAAGGAGAATTAATTTCAAATTTTTTATGATTAACAATATTATCCACTTAATTACCTCCCAATTGAATTATTATAAAAAGAAACAATATCATTATAAAGATTTTCATTAAATGTTTTGTTTTTAATAGACTCAATTTCAAACTTATAAGGGGCATATTCTTTATCAACATATGGCGTTTCGAGTATTTTAGGAACGTTTTCTAATCTTTCGTTATACGCAACATCTATGAGTGTTTTAAAGCCAATCGTTCCATACCCAAGATTTTCATGTCTATCTTTATGAGACCCCATTGAATTTTTGGAATCATTTAAATGAACACACCCAATTTTATCAATACCAATTTCTTTATCAAATAAATCAAGATATTCATCAATTTTAGAAATATCTACTCCAGAGTCATTTAAATGACACGTATCAATGCATACTCCAATTTTATCTTTTAGATTAACTCTATCAATAATGTACTTCAATTCTTCAATATTGACGCCTAATTCAGTTCCTTTACCAGCCATTGTCTCAAGTAAAATTGTAAAATCATCTTCAGGCATTAATATGGCATTTAAAGCATTGATTATATTATTTAAAGCATATACCCTATCTAATTTAGTTGCACTTCCAGGATGTAAAACCATTTTTCTTACTCCCATACTTAAACATCTATCAATTTCTTGTCTTAAAAAGTTTTTAGAAAATGTATATTTATCAGGATCTATATTATTAGCCAAATTCACAATATAAGGAGCATGACATATTACATTATCCAAAGATAAATTATTTTCTTTCATTTTTTTTAATGCCTCATAAGTAATGAGATCATTTATCTCTCCTCTTTGAGTATTTTGAGGTGCTCCAGTATAAAACATTATGGCATTTGCACCATAACTTAAAGCTTCTTCAACACTTCCAAGCATTTGAGTTGTATTTTTAAAAGAAACATGACTTCCTATAATTAACATATTTAACCACCATATAAATTATAGCATGCGAGAAAAAAAAAAGATACATTAACGTATCTTTATCCAACAATTAATTGTCCATAACGATTATAGCATGAATTAGTTGCTCCGCTTGAAACAGCATTACATAAACCTGTCATCGTAACCGCATCAGTTTGGCTCTTATCTAGAGATTGAATAGCAGTCTTATCATCAGCCTTTGGCATTTTAGAAGTTGTTACATCCCAGTTGATTGTCATATAATTGCTATCCCATAAAGTTACAACATAATGAACTTTATCTACATCAAGAGCATTAACTACAACATATCCTCGATAATCACCAACAGTAGTATAATTTAAATCTGATTCAATATTATAAACATAAATTCCTGCTCCGGAAATTGATCCACCATTAGCGTCATATACATATTGAGTTTGAACGTCTTTTACAACTTTCTCAATATATAATGCAAATGAGCTTCTTCTTGCATTTGCCATTGTTTCTAGTACTGCTGGTATAGCAATGATCATTATAATTGCTAAAACTACTATAACAGCTAGCAATTCAACTAAAGTAAAACCATTTTTCTTTTTCATTTTTAATTCCTCTTCCTATTTTATCCTAACATAATTATATATTTATATTTTTTTATAGTCAATAGTTTTTATTTTAATTTAACTATTATCTGTTCTATTTGAATCCGCAATGTCTTTAGATTCATTTTTATCTACATCAATAATATCATTTTTATTTCTTATTCTTCTACTTACACGCTTATTTGAATTAATTATTACAATTAAAGCAAGTAATATAATTCCTAAACCAGCAATTAAGAATTTCAAGAAAGTACTCATTATTGTTTGCTTTTTCTTAATATGAACTGTAATAGTGTAAACTTTTTTATAATAACCATTTTCACTAGTTACATATATTGATATTTTAGAACCATCTTTTAGGCCTTCATTTCCTTCCATATAAGCACGTGCTTTTGAAGAAGTAGTTTGATAACTTACAGCCAATGAATCAGCTTCATTAATAGTAAGCTCATAATCGGTTTTACCACTTTCATATCCAAGCATATATCCACTTACTTGTAAGCTTTTTAAGGTAGCATCACTTTCTTCAAGTGTTGGATCTGGTAATCCTTCTTCACGGTTATAAATTGGTGCATCGCCTTTTCTTGTAACCATTACAGTATTACCAGCTGCATCCAATCTTCTGACTTCAATATAATAGTTGGATTCACCATTAACATTTTCATTTGCTAAGTTAATTCTTATAATATTCGAACCAACACCAAGTCCATCTGAACCATTAATAGTTACATTAGTATTAGGATCACTTGATGATGCTGTGACACTAAGGTTACTTACTGTATTTGAAACAGTTAATGTATAACTAAATGTTAAAGGATTAAATCCGATATCATATCCGCTTACATTTAAAGTGTTAAGTAAAAGAGATGTATTTTCAGCTGCAATAGTTGTTGTTGGCATTATATATGTTTGTCTAGTTGTAGTAGTTGTTGATTCTTGTACAACTGTATTCCTAGAAGTTGTTGTTGTTGTACTTTCAACATATCCATCTTTTGTAGTAGTTGTTGTCGTATCTTGAATAGTCGTTCCTCTAGAAGTTGTTGAACTGATACTTTCTTTTGTTGTAACCGCGCTTGTAGTTCCATAAGTTCCACCAGCAGTTCCATCACAAGTTGGTCCATTTATTTCTAAGTTTGCTCCTTTTTTCATCTCTCCATAGAAAGTTTCCATTGGCATATCTTTATTAAATAAAACGTTTTCAACTTTGTAATTATCATCTTTTAAAGTTATATTTACTTGATAATCAAACGTATCATTAGTTCCACTATTTTTACCTTCTACACATTTAACTTCACTTGTTTTCATAACCTTTTGTCCAGAGGAATTTTCCTCTCCGTAAGAGTATTTATAACACATCTTATACCCTTTACTTACGGTTTTAGAAATTGTAACGCTAGTAGAACCTTCTTCAACTGGATAAGATTCGCTAGGATTACACGTTTCACCAGATTTGGCAACACAATAGTATACATAAGATAAATTGTTATGCTCTACTTTAGTAGCAGCCACAAGTTTTCCTGAATTAGTGGCAACTCTACTAACCTTAACCCATCCTTTATACTTACCAGTATTTCCAATATTTAAATCTTTACTTATATCATATACAGCACATTCAGTATTTTCACGGTTTAAATCTAAATCTTGAGTATACTTTGCTATAGCTTTACTCTGTAAACTTTGAGCATATAGGAAAAATGACTCCTTTTTAGCACTATTTACCGCATTTAGCACATTTGGAATTACAATAATCATAATAAGAGCTAAAACCACTATAACGGCCAGCAATTCAATCAATGTAAAACCATTTCTCTTTCTCACATAAATCACCCTCGTATTCTATACTTAATTATAGAGTAATAAAGTAATTTTTTCAAGAAAAAAAGTTATCAAAATTTAATAACTCTTTTTAATTAATCTACTTTGGTCGGAAAAATCATATCTTCTTTTATAAACAGAATAATATTCAATGTCAGGATTATAAATTCCATTTTCAAAATATATTTTTTTATCTTCTTCATTTAAATGATTTAAAATAAATTGTCTTATTGCCTCTTCATTAAATTCTACAAAGCAGCTTTTTTCAAGTAAAGAATAAAATTCTTCTACAGCTTCCATACTACCAAATTTTAAAGCCAATTCATTATCAATAATCGATATATCATTTTTAGAATATGCTTCTAGTGCGAGATCACTTCCTACAATTGATATTACATATTGCATGCAATATCTTTGAATAATATAACCATCATAATTCATATTATCACATTCTTGTATGTCGCCTGCTAATAAAGAAGTCATTCCTTCATTTAATACTTTATTGTCTAAAGAACCAATCGAATGTAAATATTCGTGAATAAGTGCTGATTCTTTATCACTAGTCCATGTATTATAAAAATAATATACTCTATTAGTTGGTGGGAAATACATTGCTCCATCTCGTTCACCCAAATTATACTTTTCTTCTACATCAATAGTCATAAACTTATGTAATACATTACTCATATCTAAATATGGATCATTTAAAACAAAAGGTTCTAAGTTTTTAAGAGCTTCAAGTTCACTTTGCTCTAAATATGGATTAAATTTGATATTTCTAAAAATAGTTTCACAAGCCTTTACATGTTTTTCTTCTTCACTTAAACTTTCATAATCACCAGTATCTTCTATATCTGTATGTGTAAGTTCAAAATAGTAAGGAATAGTTTCAATCGGAGGTAAATATTTTTGATATAAAGAAGAAAAAGACATAATAAGTGAAAAAATCGTAAAAATTTCATATTTTTTTAATCCCTTTATCTTATATTTGTTACCAATTTTATTAATTCTAAGAGTTTGCACTGCTAAAGAAGATGAAAGATATGGTGTAAGTAATGTTAAAGTTGTATCAATAAAAGCGTTACCAATATATATAAAATTAGTTATAATAAATAATATACCTGAAAATATAGTCATCACAGGTAAAGTTTTATCTAGTATACGTTTTGATTTAGTAAAAGTTCTGCCATCATCCAATATTTCTATTATACGTTCTCGCTTACTATAATTTTTATATACCACAATCTTTTTATCTTGATACAATTCATCAATCGTGCAATTATCTTGATTGCTAAATTTAATTATATCTTTTACTAATTTCTTATACTCTAATTCTTTAAAAGATGAATCAGCAAATAATACAATTCCATCAGTTGGTTTACCATCTTTTTTAAATATTATTATTTTATCTATTGTTTTCACATTATCCCCCTTAAAAGTGACATTTATATTAACATAAAAAAAAGTATTATGCAACTCACATAATACTCATAATATTTGATAAAGTTTCAACATTTTCAACCATATCACTTACTTTTTTACCCATGGTTTCTCTTTTATATTTTTTATATTCTTTTAAGAATGTTTCAAAATAAGCTGGATTTCTATTTAAATTTAAATAGTAATATGAATGGTTCATTAAAAATTCATGCATTTTAGGATCTTCGTCCAATTTTTTTAAAATAGTTGCTTCCATTTAATCGCCAAAAAACTTTCCAATAGGTCTTTCTACTTTTGTTAATACTTCTGGACTTTTTTTAGTAAGTTCTTGAATTATACCTATAGCTTTTTGAGCATTATTAACATGATGCTCAATATTATCCATATTAATATTTTTAAATATCTGTGTTAATTCAGTTATTTTATCCCTTGTTGAAGTACTAGTTTCATTATTAGAAAAGTATTTACTCCACGCATTTTCATCTTCACCATATATATCATATATTTCATAAAAATCTTGGAAAGTCATTTCTTTTCTTTTAATAAAGCCTAATACTTCTGGATGAGAACCAATAAATTTTTTAAATTCTTCTTTTTTATCCATAGAAAAACACCCTAATAAATTATATTTATATTAAGGTGTTTTATTACTATATTTTAAAATCTTCTATGAATTCTAAAGTTTCTTGTTTTTCTGTTTCTTTATCTTTCTTAGGTGCTTTTTCTTTAGTTTCATCAAAATATATTTTTTCGATATTTGCAAAGACAAATGCTTTTATGAATTTTTTCTTAGCAATACTTGAACCAGTTGATTGAACATCCATAATTGGAATATCCGTATTCTTAAGTTCACCAATATCTTCTAACATTGAAAGACCAATTTGATCTTTAGTTTGAGTAATTAATGCGGAAACTATTTCATAATTAGTAGTCTTAACTTTCTTAATAACCATACTTCCACGTTTCGCTCTTGATAATTGATTTAGTTCACTTAGTTTAATACGTTTAGCCGTTTTTTGATTAGTAAATACGTTTAAATACTCATCAGTGTCATTATAAGTTAAACCTGCAACTACTTCATCATCTTTTAAGTTAATTCCTTTAACGCCACTAGATTTTCCACTTGTAGTAGGAATTTCACTTGTTTTATAAGAAATGTAGTAGCCACTCTTAGTAACAAGCATAGTATTTTCTTTAGCATAAGCTACAGATATTACTTCGTCATCATCTTTAAGTTTTATATATGTATATAATTTTGTATATCTACTTACAATTAAATCACTTACATTTACTTGTTTAACACATCCATTTTTGGTAACAACCAATAAATTATCATCGCTTACTTTCTCATTTATTATAAATGAATTTAAAATAGCATCGTCTGGAGCAATAGTTACTAAATTACTAACATGTTTTCCTAAATCTTTCCACTTACACCATGGAATATCATTTACTGGAACATAAATATAATTTCCTTTTTTAGTAACTATAATTATTTTATTAACTGTACTAGTTTCAAAAATATTTAGTGCATAATCTCCAGGTTTAAAAGTAGTTTCCTCACCATTTGCAGAAGTAAATGATTTCATTGGAACTTTCTTAATATATCCTTCATTAGAAAGAACAACCATAACACTTTCTTTAATAATTAAATCTTCTGCTGAAATATTAATTTCTTTAGCATTTTCTCTTATTTCAGTTTTCCTTGGAACACCATATTCACGTTTAATCTTACGAAGTTCTTCTTTAGCAACTAATGCAAGTTTTTCTTCACTTGCCAAAATTTCTCTTAATCCAGCAATTATTTTATTTAAACTTTCTAATTTATTTTGAAGTTCTAAAATATCAGTATTTGTAAGTTTATAAAGTTGTAACATTACAATTTTTTCTGCTTGAGCTTCACTAAAACCAAATTCTTTTACTAGATTTGCTTCGGCATCGCTTTTATTTTTACTTGCTCTAATTACAGCAATTACTTCATCTAATATTGATATAGCTTTAACAAGTCCTTCTGTATAATGAACTTCTCTTAATGCAACATTTAAATCAAATTCACTTCTTTTTTTAATAACCTCTTTTAAATGAGCAATATAAGCATCAATTATTCCTATAATACCTAAAAGTCTTGGACGTCGATTAACAATAGTAACCATATTATATGTATAATTACATTGACAATCGGTATTTTTAAGAAGATAGTTCATTACAAGTTCTTTATTAGCGCCAGCTTTTAAATCAATAACGATTCTTACACGTGCATCTTTATCGGATTCATCTCTTACTTCAGCAATACCTTGTACTTTATTATCAATTCTTATGTCATCTATTCGTTTTACCAATTGTTGTTTATTAACTTCAAAAGGTATTTCAGAAATAATGATTTTGTCTTTACCTTTTTCTCGAATAAATTCATACTTACTAGATATAACAATTTTTCCTTTACCGGTTTCAAAAGCTTGTTTAATACCATCTGTTCCTTCAATTATTCCTCCAGTTGGAAAATCTGGTCCTTTAACAATTTCCATAATGGTATCAAGTCTACAGTTTGGAGATTCAATTCTTTTAATAACAGCATCAATTACTTCACATAAGTTATGAGGAGGTATATTTGTGGCATAACCTGCTGATATACCATTACTACCATTAACTAACAAATTTGGGAATTTCGCCGGTAAAACAGTTGGTTCCATTAATGTATCTGAATAATTAGGAGCCATTTTAACGGTATCTTTATCAATATCTTTTAACAATTCCTCACTTATTTTAGCAAGACGCGCCTCTGTATAACGCATTGCAGCAGGAGGGTCACCATCCATTGAACCTTTATTTCCAGATATTTCAATTAAAGTATGATTTTGTTTCCAATCTTGACTCATTCTAACTAATGCATCATATATTGACGAATCTCCATGTGGATGATATTTACCCATAACATTACCCACAGCATTAGCACATTTTTTAGGTTGTTTATCAAAAGTATTCCTATCACGATACATCGCGAATATAATTCTTCTTTGTACTGGTTTAAGTCCATCTCTTACATCAGGTATAGCACGATCTTGAATAATATATTTAGAATATCTTCCAAAACGCATACCCATGATCTCTTCTAAAGCAAATTCATGTATTTTACCCATTGCTTCATCTATATTTTTCATGTTACCACCTATAACGTATTATAGCATACCAAAATAAAAAAATGTCGTTTTTTGACATTCCTTTTACATTACTTATTAATAAATTCAATAATATCATTTTTAGATTGTAAACCAATCAGCTTATCTACTTCGCTTCCATCTTTAAAAAGAATAAGTGTTGGAATACTCATAACTCCAAACTTTTGGGCAAGGTGTGGAAAAGTATCCGTATTAACTTTTACAATATTTCCATCAACACTTTCAAGTATTTCTCCCATGATTTTACAAGGTCCACACCATTCAGCATAAAAATCAACTAACACATTACCATCACTAATTAAATCTAAAAACTCTTCTTCATTTTTAAGATACTTTATCATTTTTATCCCTCTTTTCATATTTTTTTATTAATTCATCAATATTATCAATATTAAGTTTTTTCTTCTCATCTAGTTTTTTTACACTTTCAGTACTTATTACATTATATTTTAATAAAGTTTCCAATGCCTCATAATCTCCGTCTTTCTTGTTATCCTTAAATTGATATTTTAAGCAAATTTCATAAATATCCATAACTGAATTATAAGCATTATCAGTCGTTTTAGAAAGTATTGGAGTATTTCTTACTATTTTAGTTGAAACTTTTGAGTCCTTAAAATATGGTGTAAAAAATGGAATAGATGCACAAATAAATAAAATTAGAAATGTATAAATGTAATATTCAACAAATTTAAGTATTGCACCAATTATTTTACTAGGTATAGCAAGAATAATAGTTGCTTTAATTAATTTATCAATAATTCCCGTCAATTTAATTATTAATTTAAGCAAAATAAATAATAACACTAAACATATTAAGTAAGATATTGCTTCATATACAATAATATTTATTGACGTAATTCCTGAAAATATTCCTCCAAAGGTTCTAAATGGCAAGTTTTCATACATCAAAACACTTAATGGATTTTTTAAATAATATGCCCCTATAACAATTAGAAGTGATCCAACTAAAGAAACTGCACTTCTTACTAAACCATATTTAAATCCACTAAAAGCACCAAACACTAAAATACCAATAATTAATATATCAATAACTGACATAAAAACACCTCTTTACTATTATACATTTTTTATCTTAAAACATTCTTCTTTGAGAAACATTTTTTTTATTTAAAAGTTCAATACTTGCTTCCACTTCATCTAAAACATTTTTAACTTCTGCACTATATTGTTTAGTTAATATATTTTTTAATTCTCCTTGCATTTCTTTTAATGCTTCCATATAAGAATCAACATCATATTCACCTAAAGAATAAACTATTTGCATACCATTTAAACGTTTTATAATATTTTCAAGTTTTTCTTTCATACTTTTTCCTTTCTCAACTATTATATAACTTCTACATTAATTATATATAAGATAGTTTAAAAAAGCAATTACTTATGATAAAATTTAATCAGGTGATTATATGAAACAACAAACAATCGTTTTTAAAATATCTGATAATTTAAAGGATAAAGTAATAGAATTCTATAAAGATCGTGCTTTAGAAAAACACCCACCATATTCTATTTTTCAAGTTAAAGATTATGACTGTGTTATTACTCTTTATGAATCAGGTAAACTTATGTTTCAAGGAATTGGCGCTGATATTGAAGCAAGTTATTGGATGGAAGAAGAACGTATTTTAAATAAAAGAGATTTACAAAGAGAATTAAAAAGTGAGCAAGAAAAAAAAGATAAAAAAAATGAAGAGTTAAACGATGATCGCTTTAAAAATATTTCTACAATAGGTTCTGATGAAGTTGGTACTGGAGACTATTTTGGTCCAATAATTGTAACAGCTTCATTTGTAGATATAAAGAAAAAAAGTTTTTTATATGAACTAGGTGTAAGAGATTCAAAAAAAATAACTGATGAAAAAATAATAGCTATTGCCCCTACTTTAATTAAAGAATTTCCTCATGTAACATATATTTTAACTCCAAGTGACTATAATCGTTTAGGAATAACTAACATGAATAAAGTAAAAGCAATATTACATAATAAAGTATTATATACTTTAAAAGAAAAAAATTATAATTATGATAAAATAGTTGTTGATCAATTCTGCTATCCAGTCAAATACTATGAACATATAAAAGCAACACCTAATAAAGTAACAAACATTACTTTTACTACTCACGCTGAAGATAAATGTTTAAGTGTTGCTGTTTCGAGTATAATTTCTAGATACATATTTATAAAAGAAATGGAAAAATTAACTAAAGAAATGAATATGAATATTCCTAAAGGTGCTGGAACCAATGTTGATGAAGTTGGTGTAAAAATAGTTAAACAATATGGAATAAATAAATTAAACGAATTAGCAAAATTAAATTTTAAAAATACTGAAAAAATAAAAGAGTTCTTACAAATTTAGTAGGAACTCTTTTATTGCATATATTTGATTATAACCACTTTTAATTTTTAAATCCAGTTCACTCAAAGAAATAATTATATCTTTTAATTGATCTAATGTATATATTTTACCATTTCTTTTTAATACTCCAACTCTTTTAGGATTAGTGTACCCAAATAGTTTTGCAATTTCCTCATCGCTTAAACCATCACTAGCTGCACTTTTTACCATATATATATTAGTAAAGCTATTTGCTAAAAGAGCAACAATATTTATTGGTTCTGCCCCATTTTTTAACATAATATCTAAATATTTAAAAGAGGAATCAAAATCTTTTGCAATAGTTGCGTTAGAAAAAGAAAATGTTACATCTTCATCATTTTTATGAGTGTAATTATTAACCATATCAGTAGTAATATTACTACTTAAATTTGAAAGCCTCAAGACTTCATTAATAGTTATATCTATATTATTAGAACTATTCTTATATATTTCTTGTAAAGTATTTCTTTCAATAGTTATATTTAAGTTTTTAAAATAATTAATCATGTATTCAAGAACTTCTTCTTCATTTCCACCTGTTAAGTCTATAAAAATAACTCCTGAAGCAATTAGATCTTTAACTATTTTTTTAGATTTCAAAACTTCATCATTAATAAAAATTACCATTGTTTCATCATCTAAATTAGAAAGAGCACTCTTCAATTTATTGCATTCTTCTTCATAAGCAAAATTACCAGCAAAATATTTAACATTTTTAACTATAATACATTTATTTTCAGAAAAAAGCCCGAAATGTTGCATACTCTCTATAACATCATCAATAGAATCATCCACTAAAGAAAAAGTTTCAACTTCTTTATAATCCTTACTTAATTCTTTTATCTTATCATTCAAGAATGTAAAACTGTTAGATTTAATAATATATTTATTCTTCATAAATCTCACCATTAAAATTATAGCATTTAAAATTAATATAATAAAGGACTTGCATTACTTAAAATTATTTGCTAAAATTGAATAGTCAATGGCGAAATTGGTGAAGTGGTTAACACGCCGGATTGTGGCTCCGGTATGCGTGGGTTCGATTCCCACATTTCGCCCCATTGTGAAATTTACGCGCACATTTGTGTGTTGAATAAATAAGAATTCGTAATATTTGATATTATGGATTTTTTTCTTTAATAAAGAAGATGAATAATATTAATAGTTTGTTACAAGTGAATAATTTATGGGGGTATTTTGTATGTTCGATAAATATTATAAACAAATAGAAAACTTAGTTAGTTTTGACAAAGAAGATATATTAAATGAGAAATTTAAATTATATGGTGAAAATAATATAAAAATTTATTATGCGCCACATAATGAAATAATTAATGAACAAGCAAAAATATTTATAGTTGGCATAACTCCAGGATGGACTCAAACAAGTATAGCTTATAAAACTGCTCATAATGGCTTGTTAAATAATTTAACGCTAGATCAAATAAAAAAAGAATGTAAAAAAAATTCTAGATTTGCCGGTAGCATGAAAAAAAATTTAATTGATATGATGAATGAAATAAATATAGATAAAAAATTAGGAATTGAATCTTGTTCAGAATTATTCGGAGATAAAGATTATTTACTTCATACAACTTCAATTATTCCTTATCCAGTATTTGTAAATAATAAAAATTATACTGGATCTAGTCCTAAAATAATGAATAATGAAACATTATACTCTTATGTAAAAAAGTATTTTTATAAAGAAGTGGAAAAATTGCCTAACACATTAATTATTCCACTAGGTAAAGCTGTAGAAGAAATATTAGAGCAAATGATAAAAGATGGTTTAATAAAAGAAGGACAATGTCTGTTAGGTTTTCCTCATCCATCGGGTGCTAATGGTCATAAAAAGAGTCAATTTGAGGAAAATAAGAAAAATTTATTGCATAAAGTTGATGAATATTTTCAAAAAAACTAAAAAAATTACTCACACATATAATTCGAAACTTGTTTCTTGGATATAGAAACAAGTTTTTTATACTCAAATAAAAAATTTTTTGTAAAAGTTGATATCAAAAAATAAGAGATTTATATTTGTAGGCAAAAACTAATTAAGATCGAAAAAAATTTAATTAGCATCATCTATTTTATCAGCATCTTATAGATTCATCATATTTTTTTATATATGCTGGAAAAAGATTAAACCATTTATTAAAGTCTTCTTCACTATCAAAAGAATATAATTTATATCCTTCTTTCGTAATATTTTGCTCTTTTAAATTTAAAAAGTTTTCAGCAAATTTTTGTCCATCTTTTGTTTGACCTTCAGCACACATATTTTTAATTCGTATTCCCCTACCAATTAAAATATTTATTTTTTCATATAATCCTTTTAATAAACAACTTAAAACCGGTTTATCATTTCTATAATCTTTATCAACAGCGATAGCTGAAAATAATAGATTATAAGAATAATTATTTGTATAATTTTCTAATGATTCATCATTCAATTCTGTATCTGATAATTCATTATTCATAAATTTTATAAATTGATTATCGGTTAAAGGCAAAAGTGTTATTTCTCCAATAACTTTATTTACACTTTTATCTTTAACAAATATATGTATATCAGAATTTTTTCTATCCCAAGATATTACTTGATCAACATCCGCAATAGTTTCTTCTGCGAAGTAATTTGCTTCAATATTAAATACATCTTCAAAATCTTTTCTTGAATGATTATAAAATTCGACAACATACTTATCAATATTTTCTAATACCATTTCATAATCACCATCTTTCAATATGAATTATAACATAAACTTTTTACTGCACACTTTATTTTATTAGTAATTGCTTATTTTTAGCTATATCTTTATGTAATTCTTGTCCAAAATAATTAATCATATAGCTATCTAATTTGAGGCCTAATTTAAAATTTATTTCATTTAAATAAAGAAGTAATTCATTTATTGGTGTTTTATTAATAGCAACAGCGCCATTTAGATTATAATAGTCATCTTTATTCATAACCAAATTATGATTATAATCTAACACAAGATTTTTTTCATCAATTTCTACCCAAGAATGATAAAAGTATGAATTTTCTCCTATTCTTATTTTCCCACCAACAACTTTTGAATTTGCACCAATAAGAAATGCGACATATTGTGAATTAGCATGGCAATATGAATATCTATTTGTTGAAAATAACTCACTTTTTAATTCCTCATCTTTAATATAATTTGAAAGTAAATCAAAATAAAAGTTTCCTCTAGAATGGTAATATTTGTTACATTTTTCATCATAAATAATAAATTCAAATATTTTATTTGGATCTAAAGTAAACGAATCCAATTCTTCTCTAATTTTATTATGCTCAGAATCAAAATCAGAGAAAAAAACACTGTCACAATAAGAACCGACCAACAAACAATTTCTTACGTTAATTCCATCAACTAACATACCTTTTCTTTTAACACTTTCTAAAATTTCTTCACTATAAAGTAAATAATATTCTATTTTTTCAAATTCGCTATTTTCCTTTATTAGAGTATATAAATAATATATATCAACCCTATCCAATATATTTAATTCTTTAAAGCCAAATAATTCATAATAATCTTTATCTTGCATTATAATGTTATTTGCATAATCTATAACTAAAGCTTTGTCGTCTTCATTATAAAGTATAAGTGTTCTTAATATTTTATTTTTGTCACATCCAACTATCAATTTTGGAAACGCAATTGACAAAGTAAACATTAATCTTAAATTTCTATATATTGAATAAGCTTGTCTTTTTCTAGTTTTCAGTACCTCTTTATCAAAACTAATTAAATCATCCATATCGCTAAGAATTTTGAAAGGATACTTTTTATCATCTATTTGAATAGAATAATTCTCGTCTATAATATCAATTATAGACAAATCAATTTCTTCTTCATTAAACATAGTAAATTTAGATAAAATCTCTATGTTTTTAGATACATCGTTAACACTTGTCATAAATCCACCTCTTAAAATTACACATATTCTAGCACAATAATCCTATTTAATCAAAAATTAGGGCATAAAAAAATAGACTCGTTACCACAATATACTTATTATTTACTATCTTAAATTTTTATCCTTTAATAATTTATCAATTTTATTAAAAAAATTATATGAATCACTATGCATTCCATGTGCTTTGAAAGAATTATAACTAAGATAGAATTTTTCTTCATTTAACCTGTTTTTACACTTTAGTTTAACCCATAAATTTATATTCTTTTTTAATTTATTTTTAAATCTCTTTCTTAATTTAATATGCGTCGGAAATATAACATATCCACAAAAATCAATTCCTTTTTTATTTGGAAAATATTTACTTTTTTTATTTAGCCTTAAATTTAATTTCTCAGTAATATATTTTTCAACTTGCAGAAAAACTTTTTTTGCTTCTTTTTTATTTTTTAATAAAAATATTTGGTCATCCATATATCTTGTATAAAATTTTATTTTTAATTCATATTTTACATAATGATCTAATTCATTCAAATATATATTAGCAAAAAACCGACTAGTATAATTCCCAATAGGTATTCCAATATTAGTCCCATCATCTAATATCAAATAACTAAATTCAAGAAGACGTTTATCACTAATACGTTTTTTTAATATATTCATTAATATATTTTTATCAATACTATAAAAGTATTTTTTTATATCTGTTTTTAAAACATAATAACCACTTCCATATATATTTTTAGCAATCCTCATTTGTTTTTGAACATTATAAACTGCTTTATGAGTGCCTTTCTCATCTAAACACGCATATGTTTCATTTATAAAAACTTTCATAAAATAAGGTTTAATAAATTCTTCAATATACCATTGATGAACTACTCTATCTCGATATGGAAGAGACTTTATTATTCTTTTCTTTGGTTCATAGATTACAAATTCTCTATATTCTCCAAATTTATATTTACCAGTTCTAATATCATCTAAAATTTTTACGATGTTTGTTTCTAAATTCATTTCAAATAAAATAACTTCTTTTTTTCCTTTTTTACCTCTAGATGCACGATTATGTGCTTCTAACATTTTTTCAAAAGTCAACTTTGAATAAAAACACTTTTTTATTGTTTTAGGCATGAATTAATCCAACCACCAAGAGACATACTAATCAAGTTTATTTTTCTACTCCAGGCCTCATAGTTTCTTATATTAATATATTTTCTTTTATAAGATATTCTAGCATATACTCTTTGCATTTTTAAGTTAATGTCTAGTTCATTTAAATATTTAAGTTTTTGAGCTTTGTCAAAAGATTTATATGCAAGCAAAATATTGTGCATTCCGTTATAACCTGTATTTTTTATTGTAGACACAAGTTCCAATTTTGTTCTACTTGGATACTTTTCAGTAATCATTTCCAAGTAAATAATAAAGTCCATGTATATTCTATATATACGAGTTTCCTCAACACTATTAGACTTCACTTAACTCTCCTTTACTTCTTTTAAAATATTAAGGGCCTCAATTGGCGTAATAGTATTTAGATCTATTTTGTCAAGTTTTCTTTTTAATTTATCAACATCATATGTATTTTCATGTATTTCATCAATTACTTCTACATCTAAATTATGATTTTTAAATACTCGAAGGTATTCTTCTAAAACTGATACTGGAAATCCGCATTTATTAGATTCATTAGAAAACTTAACTTTCTTTAGAACAACGTAATTATTGATTGTATCACAGTCATCTCCAACAAAAATATAAAAGTTGCCTGATTTAAAAAGATATAGTTTATCTTTATTGTTTGACTTTAATTCTAAATACTTATTATATATCACACTCATAGTTATCACCTCCTTCAATAACACAAAAAAGTGGGTCCACCACTTTTCAAATATCTTCAACTTTCACCATTTTGTTACTAACCAAAAATATTTTGTTTATATTTTATTCTACTATGTAGAAAGGTCATAAATTTCTAAAATAAACACAATAACAAAATCCTTAAATTACTGATAACCAATATAATATATTTTTTGTTATCTTTGTTAAAGTGAAGTACTACTTATATATTTTAGTGCGGAAAGGACGAGGCGGAAACCATCGTTGCTGTTAGTCCCTCCAGTGTTCCTATTGAAATAGAAAGCACCCGCAAGCACGCCATAAGTGTAATGCCCGCCTCGAACGAACCAAGGGTAAGAAGAGTCCACAAAGTACGAATAGCCGCCATACCAACTAGAATGCCGTCTTGAGTTATTGTCTCCGTCTAAATATTGCTTAAATGGTCCCATCTCTCCTGTTGCATCTCCTAATATTCTATATTGATAAGTACTAATTGCTGATGATGCATTATAAACATCAAAATATTTACTATCATAATTTGCTAAAGTTGTTGTACTAAATCCACTTGATACAGGTTTTCCTGCTATATATGCAGACATATATTCCCAAGCTCCACCACTCATATCGTAAACACCACTTATATTTCCAGTTGTACTTGCAAGATAACCAATATCTGTATTATATGCAGAATTGTAAGTTGCTCCATCTCCACTTGTTCCTGGATATGTTTGTTGATTCGTTGAAGGTAATGCTGAATATCCAGTCTTGTAACTTGAATTATTATTGATATTAACTTCATAACCTAAACCATATTTTGAGTGTGATAGATAAGCAACTGCTCCCCATTCAGTATTTTTCATCATATGTGAATCTAAGTCACGATCATAATTATATGATGCTAAAAACGCATTATACACAGTAATATTTCTCCAACTATATACATTTGGCTTTACTATTATCTTACTTGAATCACTTCCATTAACTTGGGCAGCTGCGACACTTGTTGCACCTCTATATCCTGTTTCATACTTTCCTACCCAAAAGCCATTTACTCCCATGGATATAAATGCTGGATGGGTCATATATTCGCCATTTTTACAGTTTCCACTTGATCCTGTAGTCATTGGTGTTTTACATGATACTCCTTCTATATCTGTTGTATCTGTTTCATCAAATACGATATCTATTTCATGTACACCTTTGCTTGATGTTCCCGTATTCCATAATCTATATTTATATTTTGGAATCCACACAAAATAACCTTCTATATCCGATTCACTTATTACATCTCCTTGTTTATAACTTGCATTATCTTCAAGTATTACTGCATTTGCCCAACGTTTATCACAATAGTTATACCATTCTTTTGAAGTATCCGCATACGTAACTTTTCCATCTGCAGCTATAGTAACTGGAACTAATTTATTTCCAAGTTTTGGAGCACTGGCGCTTTCACAAGAAGTTAGGCTCTCAGCTTTATCATAAAGTTCATCTAGTGCATCTTGTACATTGCTTGCTTTTAAAGAAGTTTCTGAATTATCATAAAAAACATCACTTCCTAATATTAGTTCTGCAGCATATCCTACTCCAATTGAAAGAACTACCACCATTAAAATTAATAAAAATTTAACACTTTTTTTCATTATTTTACCTCCAACATATTATCAATTTCATTTATACAATCTTGTACTGTTTTACAAGTAAGTTTTGTTTTATTATTTTCATACGAAACATATTTAGCACGATAGTTATATTTTTTTATTTCATTATTTCCGAGTTCAGTTCGTTCACTTGCTTTAATATTTAAGTTACAAGTAAATTTCACTTCTTTTGGTTCTAATGCTGTTTTATTTAAAACAACTTCAACTTTTCCACTTTTTACATTTGTTGCTTCTACTATAAATGTTTCTTCACTTACATTTAAAGTTACATACTCAGGTTTAGTACAATTTATCTCAACCACAGCATCATAGTTTCTACTTGCATTTGTTACTTCATATGCAAGAACTGATGTATCTCCGCCAAGTGTAAGATCTTTAGTATTAAATGTAATTGTTTTATTATCATCACTTATAAGTTTTCCACTTTCATCTTCACCATCTAAGACTGCTTTAGAAAAATACACATCAAAGTCGTCTATGTTTTCAGATATTTTTGTATTACCATTAATATACAAAACCGTTGATATACCTGCAAATCCTATACACATGACAAGTATAATCAACCATAAAAACTTCCGTTTCTTCATAACTTCACTTCCCATTAAAACTTCTCACTCAATTCATCTAATGCACATTTTACTGTTTCACAAGTGGAATTTGATTTGGTATTATCATACTTTACATAAAGTGCATTAAGTTTTGACCATGTTGCATATAATATTTCATTATCATCTGAAGTAATTAAGCTATTTTCATCAATTGTTTTTCCTTCTTTATTTATCCATCCAGTAAAAACAGAATTTCCTCTTTTTGGAGTTTCCAAACCAACATAATTATATTCTGTAGTATATTCTTTATAAGCATTTGTTAACTTAGAACCATCTGAAGAATAAAAAACAAATTTTTTTAAAGGAGAAATGTTTTCTCTTTCAACTAACTCATAACTGAATAAACAAAGTAAATTTTTAGACCCTGTAGTATTAATCTTAATTATTCCTTTTGATACCGATTGAGCAGGAACAAGATCACTCATATTATTAGTAAATTCACCAACATCAGAACAAGCAACATTTGGCTTTATATCATACTGAGTTGATGCATTAACTAAATAGTAATCAATTGTAACATTCCCATTTACTTCAACATTAAAACTAGTTAAATCATCTGAAAGATATGAAAAGCGATTAATATCATCAACAAAAATATTCCCGATATAATAATCTAATTCATTAACATTCATTCCAACTTTTGTAGAAGATACTACACCAAGTGTTTCAGTAACCGTCGCATAAGCAATAGTCACTAAACATACTGCAATAAAAAGATAAAAAGACTTTTGTACTTCAAATTTTCGACATATTTTTCTCATTACATCTACCTCAAACTTCTTTTTTCACACTTCTTTATTGTATGCTCGATATTACTATAACACAAAAATATCTTGCAGTAAATAGTTCGTGTGAATATTTTTAGTTAAATAATATCATACTTGTAATGAGGTGTACTATGAAACTAAACTTTAAAGCCCTTCCTGACTTAGTTGCATTTAATATTAAGTACTATAGATACTTAAATGGTTATTCTCAAGAAAAGCTTGCTGAACTATGTAAATTAAGTCCAAGATACCTTACTGATATAGAAAGAGGAATACACACTCCTCCTATTTCAAAATTAGAAGTTCTTGCTGCATCTTTAAAAGTTGAACCATATAAATTACTTGTAAATGATGACAAAGATAAATCTATTATTAATAAAATGAATTCTTCTCGTCAATACAATCAAAAATAAGTACACACATTTATGGTACTTATTTTTTTAAATCTAAACTTAAAGATTTTGAATCAGCAAGATCTGCTATTATTTCTTCACAACTATAACCAGTATATTTTGAATATTTTAAAATATATTCAAATAAAAGTTTAGAATATATCGTTTCATAATCCAAAGATTCTTTCGAATTATTTCTATAAGACTCTTCTACTTTTTCTCTCATTTCATATACAGATTTAATATATCTTAAAATATTTATATCAGTATTCATTAACTTTCTAACAAAATCATAAGCATATTTAAATGCATAATATTCTCTAGGATCCATTATATATTTATAAAAACTATTACTAATATTTTTTTGTTGAATAACACTATTAGTGATTCCATTCACTACTGTATACATATGTAATTCTTTAAGCTCTCTATAAGAGCTTAATAAATCTTGCTCTAATGCACAAAATGTAGATATATGAAATTCTTCATGTAAAAGGCAGTCAAGTAAAAATAAATTTAAAAATTCAATATCTTTATATTCTGTTTTACCATCATTGTTTTGTTTTCTTTGCTTGCCTTTTTTTATAAGAGCTTCGCTAAAATATATAGTATTCTTAGGAATAGAAACTGCAGCATCAAATAACATTTCTTTAGATTCTTCTATTTTTATTCTAAATTCTTCACGATTATTAATAATAGATTTAATTCTTTCAAATTCTTGTAATAAAATTATTATTTCAGGAACTGATAATTTATAGAAATTTTCAGCGTAAAAAAAAGTTAGAACAATTCTTTGTTGATCTAAAACGTTTAAATTTTTATAATTTTCACTACTAATTAAATCTAAAAACATTTTCACACATCATTTCAAGAAATTATTCTAACAAATAAATATCAATTATTCAAGTTTGTTAATCACTATATCCTTCATCATACTTCATTTGGGCATCAACTGCTTCTAAAAATGAAAGTCGAGCTTCTTCTAATGAAAGTAAAGAAACAGCTATACATTAACTTGAATAATCCAATTTTTTATCAATATACTTTTTTCATTTTTTCTTGCATTTTTATTCATCATATGTAAGTTTTTTCTTACTATGGTAGTATAACCAAAATAGTAAAATTTAAAAAATACAAAATAAGAATTGTGGTGTTTAACCAACAATAAAAGAAAAATATCTATTTTTCTTTTATAATATTTTTACTGCAATGATAAGTTATTAAAAAATAGCCTCCATAAATAAACACTATTATAAGAGAAGTTACTATAACTGAATTTAAAAGTCCATCTCTTCCAAACATCTCTAAAATAATTAATGCAAAACGCATACCAAATATTGAATGTATTATTGCAAGTATTAATGGAAATAAGAAAAATATTAATATTTCTCTAAATAAAGATTTTTTTATTAAAGATTCGTCTGCCCCAATTTTTCTTAAAATAATATATCTTTTTCTATTATCACTTGCTTCACTTAAATTTTTTAATGCAAGTATAGCCGCACTAGACATAAGGAAAATTATTCCTAAATATATTCCTAAAAAAGTGACAATTGCTCCAAGACCAATAGATGAATCTTCTAAAGAAGTTTTAGTTGTATAAAAAGCACTTCCAATATTTGAACTCTGTTTTTTAAACAAATCATCTATTTCATATTTTTTATCACGATTAGCCTCATTATAGTTTGCAGTAAACATAGTATATAATGGTTCTTCTTTTGCAACAACTGAATCTGGGACTATAAATATTCCACCATTAATTTCTCCACTTGAAAGTTCTACAAATCCATATATACATTTCTTATATTTTGGCTTTAAAGTCTTACCAAACACTTTTATTTCAGTTCCTGATTCCAAAGCAATATTTCTAACATCCGTTAAAGTTTTGAAATTAGAAACGATAATATATTCATCATCATTAAGTCTTAGTTCTTCCCTGTTATATATATTAGCAATTTTGTTATAATCACTTATACTCATAATTTCTTCTACATAAGCATTATCATCGATTTCCCCACTAGCTGTTAAACTAGCATAAAGTTCGCTACCTAAGGAAGTTTCTGTATTAAAGTCCATATCACGATATGTGCTAGTTACAACATATTCTTTAACTAATGATGCGTAATCAAATTTATTTTTCTTATATCTATCCAGAATATTTCCACTCATGCCTTCTTCTTGATAAGCTGCAACTTGAATATCTGCAGGCATAAATTTAGCGATATTTTTATTTAATGAGTTTCTTAATGATAAAGAACTTGATAAAGCACATATTGTTAAAAATAACATAAGACAAATTACAGTCATTGATATAACGGTTGTATTAATTTTACTGCTTAATTGACGAATCATAAATTGATTAAGGCCTTTATAATAAAGACGTTTTAAAGACATAGCAACTTTTAAAATAAGCCCAGATATACTCCAGAATATTAGGAAAGTTGATACTATTCCTATAATTATAGGCTTAAATATTTCTTTAAAATCCTTCATCTTCATTATTCCATCAGTAACCATATAATACGCATATCCTAAAGATACTGCAGATAAGACAAATATAATAATACAGACTATTGGGTTTTTAATTTTTACTTTTTCTGATTTTGCACTAGAATGTAACAAATCAATCAATTTACATTTACTAATAATAATGGTATTAAATATCATTACTATAAAATACATTATTCCAAAATAAATGCATGTTTTTATTAAAGCTGAAAAAGAAAACACAAATTGAAACTTTGACATATCAGCATCAAACATTTTAGCAACTAATATACTCATAAGTTGAGATGCAAACACTCCAATAATAAGACCTGCTCCAAGTGAAATAAATCCAATTAACAAAGTTTCTAAAAATAATATAAATGATATTTTTCTTTTACTCATACCTAAAGTAAGATAAACCCCAAATTCTCTATTTCTTCTTTTAATTAAAAATCTTGAAGCATAAATTATTAAGGAACCTAGTATAAAAGAAACGAATACGCTTGTTGCTGAAAGTAATCTTGTTAATAATGAAATAATATCATCTTTTCTTGAATTAATATTTAACATCACTGTTTGTGAATCAATTGAATTAAAAATATAAAAAATTGCAATTCCTAAAACAAGGGTAAAAAAGTATATTGCATAGTCTTTCATACTCTTTTTTATATTATTTAAAGATAATTTAGCGATCACTTATATCGCCTCCAAGAATAGTTACAACATCAATAATTTTATCAAAGAATTCTACTCGACTTTCATCACCCTTTTTTAACTCATTAAATATCTTACCATCTTTTATAAATATTACACGGCTTGCATAACTTGCTGTAAAAGCATCATGCGTAACCATTAGTATTGTTGATGAATATTCTTTATTTAAATATTCAAATCTTTCTAAAAGCATTTTAGCAGACTTAGAATCAAGTGCTCCAGTTGGCTCATCTGCCAAAATTAGTTTTGGATTAGTAATTATTGCACGAGCAGATGCAACCCTTTGTTTTTCTCCACCACTCATTTGATAAGGATATTTATTTAATACATGACTAATATTTAAATGTTCACTTACTTTTTTTATTTCATGATCAATATAATCATATTTTTTATTTTGAATGGTTAAAGCAAGGGCAATATTTTCATACGCTGTTAGAGTATCTAATAAATTAAAATCTTGAAATATAAATCCAAGTTCTTCTCTTCTAAATTTATTTAAAGCATTTCCTTTAAGTAAAGTAATATCTTTTCCACCAACATAGATATGTCCACTTGTAACTTTATCTATTGTAGATATGCAATTTAAAAGTGTTGTTTTTCCACTTCCACTTGCACCCATGATAGCAACAAATTCACCCTTTTCGGTACTAAAAGATATATTATCAATTGCTTTAGTTAAACTTGATTTACTACCATAATATTTTTCAATTTCAACTACATCTAATATTTTTTCCATTTTTCCACCTCTCATGTTTAAATTATACTTATATAATAGTAATAAATCCTCCGTTTTATATTTCAAATACATTACAATTTTGTAATAATCATTTTATATTATATAAATCATTCTTACCAAAAGTTATTTTAACTTCTGTATATTCATTTTTTTTTGATGAAATGCTTATTTTATGTCCAAGTTTATCAATAAGTTTTTTAACTATATATAAACCCATGCCAGTTGAATTAGCATCTTTTCTACCATTTTCACCAGTAAAAGTCTTATCAAATACACGAGTTATATCACTTTTATTTATTCCTATACCATTATCATATATAAACAAATTCACTAAATCTTTTTCTTCTGTTGCATATATTTTAATAAGAGAATTTCCATTTTTCTTTTTATACTTAATAGAATTATTTAAAATTTGATTTATTATGAAAATTAACCATTTAGTATCTGTATAAACAAATACATTTAAATTTTCAACGCTAACTGTAATATTATTTAAAAGAATTTCATCTTTATTTTTAATCATAACTGAATTTATAACTTTTTCTAAATTAGTCTTTTTAATTAAGAAATCTTTTTCAGCATCATTACTTCTTACATAATAAAGCACTTGATCAACATAATTATCAAGTTTATTTATTTGATTAAGATACTTTTTATCAATTTCATTATGATGATTATGGCACATTAAAGAAAGACTTGAAAGAGGAATTTTTACTTCATGAATCCACATTTCAACATATTCTTTAAAATCACTTAAATTCTTTTCATAAAGTTTTATACGTTCATTCATTGACTTATCAATTTGATATAAACTATCATATAAAATTTTGCCTTCTAAAAATGATGGTTCACTTAAAGTCTCTAATACTAAATATTTCTTATCTAATAATTTAGTATTATTAATCAGTTCATTATAAAATTTCTTTTTTCTAAAATAATTATATAATAATAGAAATATAAAACTAGATAAGAAAAATATAATACTTATAATAATTAAAAATGAATTAACTTGAAAAGTAAACATAAGAAGTATAACTAAAATAAATAAGAGTAAACTAACTAAAATATTAACTTTATTATCTTTAACAAATCTAAAAAAACTCATAGTAAAATATAACCTACACCTTTTTTAGTTTCAATCGCGTTTGTTAAACCGGCATCTTCTAGTTTACTTCTAACTCTACTAATATTTACTGTTAAAGCATTATCATTAATATATTCATCATTATCCCATAGACTAGTCATTATTTCATCTCTAGATACAATAGTTCCAATTTTATTAAATAAACACATAAAAATAATCATTTCATTTTTAGTAAAATCAATTACTAATTCATCATTTTCAAGTCTTGATCTTGATGTATTCACTAAAAAATTTCTATACCTTAAATTAGATACATTCTCACTTCTTTTTAAAACTGCATTAATTCTTAAAATCAATATATTTGGATTATATGGTTTAGTTATATAATCATCTGCTCCATAAGTAATAGAAAGGGCTTCATCAATTTCACTTTCTCTACTTGTAACCATTATAACTGGAACATTACTTTTTTCTCTTAAACTTTTTAGAATTTCTTTTCCATTTAAATAAGGCAAATTTATATCCATTAAAATAAGGTCTGCATCACTTTTTAATATACAATTTAAAGAATTATCAAAATCTGTAGTTGTATCAATTAAAAAATTAGAATTAGTAAGTAAAGATACTAGTTCTTGCCTAATTAGTTCATCATCTTCTAATACAAATATTTTCTTCATAGCTTTCTCCTTTTATTATTATATCATTTATTCATTAATTTTATCTTACACTTTTGTAATATTGCTTATTTTTATACATTAATTCATCAGATAAACGTATCATTTCTTTAATACTTATATTATTTTCTTTAAATGCACAGCCTATGGCACAGCTATATTTAGTATTATTAATTTCATTAGTAATAGAATCTAAAAAAACATTTATATTACTTTTATACATATTAAAACAAACTATCATGAACTCATCTCCACCAATTCGATATAAACGCATATTTTTATTCTCATGTTTTTTTATAATATGAGCAAGAGTTTTAATTGCTTTATCTCCTTCTTCATGACCAAATGTATCATTAATTTGTTTTAAATTATTAAGATCAATGCTTATTATTGCTGATATATCTTTTTCACGTAGTTTTAAGTCTTTGAATAAAGGTTTTCTTGTTTCAGTATTAGTAAGCTCATCTTTAGTATAATATTCACACAATAAATAAAAATAGTAAAATATTACATAAAATAGAAATCCTATAAATGGCTTATTCATTAATATTGAAATAAATAAAAACAAAGATAAAATATTTCTAATAACAGATGCTTTTTCATAATATTTAAGATAATTAAAAATATCTATTATAAAAAGAAACATATTATAGAAAAGAACCATTTTATAGCAATCAAATATCAAAGATAATATTAAAAATACAAAATTGATTCCAATTAATTGATATTTATTTTTAATAGAATAAATAGATAAACTACAGAAATTAATAATATATAAATTATATAATGTTACTCCATTTATATATAGTAAAAATTCAATGATATTAAGTAAAAATAAAAATTTTAAAATTGAAAGTTCCTGACTTTTTTTAATATAAACTACTTTAGAAAAAACAAGCAAAACGACATAAGAAAGAATAATATAATAGTTACTTAATAAATAATCAAACATGAAAATCCTCCTTTAATTAAAAAAATGACTTAATAAAACCTTAACTCCTAAAGAAATAAGTATTAAACCACCAATAACTTTAGCTGATTTATTTAAACATTTACCAAATTTATAGCCAATATTTACTCCAACTATAGTAGTAATAAATGTAATAACATAATTAAAAATTGATGGAATAATTATGTTAATGTTTAAAAGAGAATAAGTTATACCTACTACAAAAGCATCAATACTAACAGAAATTGCTAAAAGAGTCATTACTTTAGGTTTAAATCCGCCTAGTACAGCTTCTTCACTTTCACTTTCTTTTATCATTGATACTCCTAAAAATAAAAGAATTAGAAAAGAAATTAAATAACCAATACTCATAAGTGATGAAGATACAATAGATCCAAAAAAATATCCTAGTATTGGCATAAGTGTTTGAAAAAACGCAAACAATAAAGCTACTATAAAAGACTTTTTAATGATATTATCATTAACTTCTAAACCTTTACAAACAGATGTTGCAAAAGAATCCATACACAATGAAAGAGATATTACTAGTAATTCAATTATATTCATATTTTCTCCTTTATAAAAATATATGTTTAAATAAAAAAAGTAGTATAATATACTACTTCGTTAATTTAAAATCTGATATGCTAAATTCTACATCACTTTTATAACCAGTTAATTTTTTTAGATTAGTTACTTCTTTAACATTAATAAAGTAATTAAAGCTTGTTAAAGTTGAAGTTATAACTGATAATGAAAATAATAATATACTAATTATAAATAAGAAATAACTTCCAATAAAGAATGTTAAACAAATAAGAACACCAAATCCTATAATAGCCATTAAGTTAATAATAAGAACTATAAATCTTTCTTTACTAGTTGCTTCATATTCATCAATTTTTCTTTGAATATTAACTTTATTTTTTACGATTGCTTGATTAAGTTTAGAAATATTTCCTTTAGTATTTTTAACAACTCTATAATCTCCAGTTGAAGATATAATTTTAATTTTATCATCCATTACTTCATAATCAACTATATATTTTTTAAAGTAATGATTTAAGAATGAGTTGTATTTATCTAATAGTTTATCAAATTGTTTTTTTATATTTTCTAATATTTTCATAAAATCCCCCCTGAATTGTTGAATATATTACCACATATTAAAAAAATATTCAAGAAAAAAGAAAACTATTCAGTTTTCTTAGCTAATTTCTTTTCTTCTTTATGATTTAAAGATAAGACACGATTTCTTTCTGATTTTAAAACATCAAATACTAAAAATACATCATCAAAAATATTCGCATCTATATTATGTTTCGGAATACATTTAATAACAGCAGGCGAAAAATAACGTCTAATATTATTTAAAACACCTAGGTTATGATTTGCTTCTGGATACAATCTTTCATAACTAAAGTACTCTTTATTTTTAATTGTTGTACCAATCGCAGAAAGTTCACCAGCAAAAAGCACTTCTTCTCTATCACCATAATTTAAAGCATAAGAATATGTAAATTTTTCATTATCATTACATGTATTCATTATATAGGTTTCAGTTGCATCCAAAATATGATATTCACAAGTAATTTCATTTAAAACATCATTACTAAATATCCTTAAAGAACCATTTTCATAATTATCTGTACTAATTTCAATGCCTTTTTCTAGTGAATCAGTTTTGGAATCTAATAATTTAACATTTATTTCCTTTGTATCTGGAGTATCAACAATAATTTTTATTGACTTTTTAGTTGTTTCAACATCATATTCACCATTTTTTAATTGTTCATCTGACAAAAACGATAAAACATATTTTATAATAAATTGTAATATTGCATACTCTCCTTTTGGATTATTAGTATCAAAACCAATTCTAGATAATCTTCTAAATATTGCCATACATAAATCTTCGTTTTCTAATCTTTGCATATTAATTGTCCTTTCGTGTTAATATTATATAAAATATATATGCAAATTACAAGAAAAAATGAAGCATTATGCTTCATTAACTATCTTATCAAGTACAGCATTTATCATTTTTCTAACTGCATCATCACTGTACTTTTTAGCAAGTTCAACTGCTTCATTGATAACTACTAAATCAGGCGTATCCATATATTTAAGTTCATATATACTCATTCTAAGAATCGCTTTACCTTCTGCATCTAACCTATCAATTGACCAGTTATTTAAATACTTATTGGCAATTTTATCAAGTTCATCCATATAAGTAACAACACCATATACAATATCTTTTACAAATTCATTATCAACTTCAACATTTTCTTTTATTACATTATCTATATCATAATCTATATTATTTTTTTTATATAAATCTATTTGATATAAAATAGTCATTATTTTTTCTCTAAGTTCACTTCGTGTAGCCATTTTACCACATCCCTCACACGCATAATTTTATCATAAAGAATAAATGAAGTAAACTACATATTTATTCGTTTCTTTATCTCTTCATGTATTTCTTCAATACTTAACATCTTACCATCTTTATCACAATTAATAATTTCCCAGTTTAAAAGTTTAGCAGCATAATTTCCGCTTTCGTATACTTTACGCATATATTCATCATTTCTTTCATGAATATCATTTTTAATACCATCATTTTCTTTTCTTTTACTACGCATTTCAGTAACTAAATCATATGGAGCAGTCAAAAATATAACCACATCAGGTTTAATTACACCTAATTTTTCATATTCATAATCACATACATATTCAATAAATTTTTCTTTTTCATTCATATCAATAGTTGCAGCTTGATAAATAATACTTGAAGTTGTATATCTATCTAAGATAACAACATCACCGTCTTCAAGAGCAGGTTTAATTTTATTTTTACAAACTATTGCACGATCTATTCCATAAAGAGAATTAACAAAATAAGGAGTTACATCTTTAATATCTCCAAAATCACCATTTAAATATTTTTCTACTAACATTCCGCTTGCCTCATGATAAGTTGGAAAATGATGAGTTACTATATTATATTTTTTACTTAAATATTCTTTTAATAAACTAAATTGAGTAGATTTCCCAATACCATCACAAGCACCTTCTATAACAATTATTTTACCTTTTTTCATACTATCACCTACTATTTCAGTATAACAAAAAAAGGTTATAATTTCTATAACCTTATTTATATTTTGGACTAAAAGTTACAGTTTTATCAACCATTGCTTTTATAGAAGATGAATCAAATGGTTTTTGAATCATATCTATAACACCTTCATAAGACATCGCTTTTTTAATGCCATCCTCTGTATCTTCTCCACTTATAATTGATACAGGAATAACTTTAAATAAATCATTTTCTTTAAAATAGTCAAGAACTTCATATCCATTCATATTTGGCATTTGTAAATCTAAAAATAATCCAACTAAGTTATCATTTTTATATTCATCTATAAGTTTAATTGTTTCATTACCATCATGAGCAACTAACACTTCAAATTCATTTCTAAAAATCTTTGTAAAGAAATTAGTTATTACAGGAGAATCATCAGCTATAATAATTTTGTTTCTCAAAACATTTCCATCACTCATTAATGTAATGTCAACAGTGAACAACATTTTATATTCTTCATTTGTTATAAGAGTAACAAGTTTTTCTTTATTATTAACTGTTGTAATGACTTTTTTAAATTCATTTTCTTCGAGATTTATGGGCGAAAAGTCCCTAAAACTTTTTATAACATCATTTATTTTATCGTATTCCAGAGGTGATGAAACCCGAAGTTCCTCCCCAGTATACTTAATATCATAAAAAACATTTTTAGACTTACTAAATATATATATAGACTCATACAAAGATGCAATTATATTTGGTATGCTTTCAACCATATCTCTTATTTCCATAATTACTCTCCTAAATAAGCTTTCACTAAATTAATAATTCTATTTGCTTCAATTATAAGTGGATTAATATTTTCTTTAACAAATTCAATATTTCCATTTTTACTAGCCATTTCGTGCTCATAAGACATTTCAGCAAGTTTAGTAAACCCTAAATATTTAGAATCACTCTTCATGGCATGAACTAAAATAGAATAATTTTCCATATCATTATTATTGAAATCCCTTATAATAGCTGGAATTCTTGTTGCTGATTCATTTAAGAAATCTTTAAGTGTATCATTAAACATATCCATATCACCAAGTAATTCTAGTGCATGATTAATATCTACACCACCATTTATTAATATTTGTGTATTCATATACCCACCTCTACTCTAAAGTTATTATAACAAAAATAATTAATAATTTAACATTTTTTTTACAAGTTTACACAAAAAAAGCAGATTTTCATCTACTTTTCGACTTCTTCCATAAATTCTTGAGTTCTTTCATCCCACGAAGAATATTCTTTTTCTCCACGATGATCAATCAAATCATAATTGCTTACTAAATATTCACCTATTTTTAAACTAGATTTTTTTGCACCATTAATATTTAAATGATCACCTTTATCAACCGTATCATTAAGCCAATCAATATCTGCTGCATTACCAACATTCAAATCGTAATAATTCAAATTATTTTTAGAAGCAAAAGAGGCAATTCCTAAATGCTTACTATAATTCCAATTCTTTATACTTGGTGAACTTATCAATACTAATTTAATATTATTTTCTTTACATATTTTAATCATTTTTTTAATATACGATACATTGTTACTAGGAACATGTTTTCTTTTATTAGTTTCCTTCATATAATCTTTCAATGTTGCTGGAACAATTTTTCTTTTAATTTTAAATCCTTTATTAGGATGCATATAAGTATACTCTACTTTACCCAAAAAATCATTTTTATTTAATTCTTTCCAACGATTATGATATTCAAAAAGTGGAAAATAATTTTTCCAATTAGCAACCATATTTTCAAAAAAATTATATTTACGGTAAATAGCATTCGTTTCTATAACTATTACTTTTGGTTTTTGTTTTTCTAAAGCCTTATTAAAATATTTAAGAGTGTCATAAATTCTTTGACCAGGAGTTGCACACACGTATGAAGTAAAACCATACTTATTATACATTATTAATGGTGACATAGAAGTATAAGCTTCTGAATCTCCTAAGAATAAAACATCAATTGAATTATCTTTTTCTCCTAATATTCCATTTGCTTCTATATTATTCATTCCTAATTTTTTATAATTATTTTTAGGAACAAATAAGTCAGATAATAAAATAAACAAAATAACTAAAATACTAAGAAAAATAACTGGTTTAATTATATTCGAATATTTCATTTTAGAAGTTTGCATACATTGGATCAACTGTTGCATAATTTCCTCCATAAGCTCCAAATATAAGTACAAATAAGATTAATGCATAATAAATAATCCATCTAATAATAACTTTTTTAGAAGCAATAGATTCTCTAACATTTATATTTTTTTCTTTTAAAATACTTATAACTAATACAATTAAAATAGTAACGAATACAATTATAAAATCATATCCATCTATTCCTAAGTTTAAAATAGACTTCGGTGTAAATAAATCAAAACTAAAATTAGTGAATATTTTATATATCATTCTTCTTGCTGCAGTAAGCGAGTCAGCTCTAAATATTAACTCACCAAATATAACAATTATAGTTGTTTTAATAATTCTTAAAATCTTCATGACTAAATTATCTTTATTTATTTTAGTTTTTTCATAAAATTTTAAAACTAACGGAGAAAATATATTTCCAAGTAAAATAAAGAAGAAATGATATAACCCAAAAGCAATATAAGTATATCCTGCTCCATGCCATAGGCCATTACTTAACCATACAGCAAATAAAGCAATACTTCCTGCAATTAATGGACCAAAATGATTACCAATTTTCTTTCTTAAAACACTTGTCATTTTTCTAGAAGGTTTTGAAAGCGAAATCGGATAGAATATATAATCTTTAAAAAATGTACCTAAAGTTATATGCCATCTTGACCAAAAGTCACTTATATTCTTAGAAAAGAAAGGTTGTTTAAAGTTTTCTGGACATTTAATACCAAATATTTCACTTGTACCTATAACAATATCCATAACACCAGAAAAATCCATATAAAGTTGAATTGTGTAAAATATTGCTCCTGCTAAAATCATCCCACCATTAAGTTCAAAATAACCATTAAAAATAGATTTAACTAATGGGTTTAGTCTATCAGCAATAACAAGTTTTTTCATAAGGCCAAAGAAAATTCTTTGAATACCAAAACACATATTTTTATATTTTATTCTTTCTCCAGCAAACAAAGACTCAGATATATCTTGATATCTTGCAATTGGTCCTTCCATTATAGTTGGAAAATATGCAAGATATAATGCAAGATGAGATAATTTTTCTTCTGCCTTTATTTTTCCATTATAAACATCAACCAAATAACTAATTGCTTCTAATGTATAAAAACTTATACCTATTGGTGCTAATATTTTAAGAATTTTAAATTCTATTCCAATATTTAGAATCTTAAATATACGATTAATATTTATATTAAAGAAATTTAGATATTTTGTATAAGCAAGCATACCTAAAAGCAAAATAACACCTAAAAATAAAATATATTTTCTTTTCTTTTGATAAATCTTTTTAATACTTTTTTTATCTTCTGCATTTTGAAGTTCAATTTCTTCATCACTTTTATTATTTTTAAGCCATATACCAAAATGATGAATTAAAAGAGTTGCTGATATACAATAAAGTATTAATTTACCGCTTAAAAGAAAAAAGAATATATAACTAGCTGCTAATAAAACATATGGTCTAACTTTTTTTGGCACAAGTTGATATACAAGCATAACAATTGGTAAAAATAAGACCAAATACGTTAAACTACAATATTGCATACTAATCTTCCTCTTGTAACTTTGTTATTAAATTCATCATTGCTTCAACTGAGTTAAAGTTTTCTGGAATAATTTCAATTGTTGGTACTACAACATCAAATTCATCTTCAATTTCAGCAATTAAAGAAAGAATTGATAATGAATCAAGATAATGATCATCAATTAATGTCTTAGTATTTTCATAATCTACTCCAGGCTTAATGTTTTCTAGAATTTCTAATAATTTTTCCATAACTACTCTCCTACATAATTTGGCGTATTTAATTTATAAGTTTTAAATTCATCTCTTACAACTAAAACACAGCCATCTTTAATCAATAATATTTTCGGTAAATCACGACTTAAAAATAAATTAATACCTTCTGTTACTGAGTATGCACCAGTATTTTTAAATACAAATAAATCGCCAACATTTAGTTTTGGAACACTTACTTGTTTTACAAGTATATCGTTTACTGTACAAAGTGAGCCACACAAAGTAACAATTTCTTCTTCATAGCTTCTTTTCTCTTGAAAAAGTTCAAAATATGGTACTTTCATTGCCATTGTACTTCCATAATAAACTAAATGGTTAATACCTCCATCTAGTATAACATATTTACCAACATTATTGCACTTAAAATCTGCAACTTTTGTTAAATATACACCAGATGAAGCAACTAAACTTCTACCAATTTCCAAAATAACTTGTTTATCTTTAAAATAAGTCGTAACTAAATAGTTAAACTCTTTAAAAAAGTTTTCTTCATCAAATTCATCATCTATAAAATAATATACTGGGAATCCTGTTCCATACTCTATTTCATTAGTAGTATGTCCAGTTTCTTCTTCTATTCTAGATATAAGTTTATTAATTTTAATAAATTCTTTTTCTATTCGACTTATTGAATGTTTTTGAGTTCCCGAAAAGAATTCAATACCTGCATATTCCATATATTCATTCATTGAATTTAAAATATCTATAATTTCATCTTCATTCATGCCAAATTGATTTCCACTTGTATATCTAGGCATTATCATTATCTTTCTTTTATACTTACTTGATAATTCTTTTAGCATATTAAATTGATTTACAGATTCAATTGTATATCTTAATATATCATCATTATTTTTAATAATATTATCAAATTCTTCATAGTTTTTATTTACACCAGATAAAACCATTTTATGAGGGTCGATACCTAAATCCTCACATAAATGATATTCACCTTCAGAACATATTTCTAATCTTGAAACATATTCACTTATTTCTTTTACAACAAAAGAATTAGCTTTAACAGCATAGCAAATATCCATATTTGGTAAATGATTTTTTAAATATTCGCATCTTTCCTTTAAATTATCAATATCAAAAATAAAAAGTGGTGTTTTATATTCAGAAGCTATTTTTTTATAATCCATAAATTATCCCTCAATACTTTCTAATAAAATTTTTCTATCAACTTTTCCATTTTTATTTAAAACAAAGTCATCTACTTTTTTTAAAATAGAAGGTACCATATAACCTGGAATAGAATCTTTAATTTTATTTACTATTTCATTTGGTTCAATTTCACCTACATAAAAGCATATAATTTTATTTTTCTTTTCAGAAAATATTGTTACTGCTCTTTTAATCTCATTTAATTTAGATATTTCACGATCAATTTCTTCAAGTTCAATTCTATGTCCCATATATTTTATTTGAAAGTCTTTTCTACCATTAAATACAAAATTATCATCCTCATCTATATATCCAAGGTCTCCTGTACGATAAATCATCTCTATATAACTCTTATTAAGTGGATTTTGAACAAAATGAGCGTCCGTTTGAGTTTTATTATTAAAATATCCTAAAGCAAGGCATCTTCCACTTACGCATATTTCGCCACTTTTATTTTTTTCAGTTATAAGTTTATCATTTTCATCAAGCAAAAATACTCTTTCATTTTTAAAAGCTTTACCTATAGGAATAATTTCATAATCATGGTCATTATCAATTATGTAATATGTACAATTACAAGTAATTTCCGTTGGCCCATAAACATTAACAAATGTCGCATTATGTAAATGACTTATCCATTGTTTTAAATGTTTAAGAGGCATAACTTCACCACTAAAAATAACTTTATTAACAGTTTCTGGGGTTTTATAATCAAGGCCATGAAAAGTTGTTATTAAACACAATGCTGATACTGCCCATATAAGAGTTGTTGCTTTGTTATCACATAAATAATCAAGTAGTCTTACTGGCGATGAAAAATAACTTCTTGGTACAATTAATAATGTTGCTCCTTTAAAAAATGATGAATATATATCTTTTACAGAAACATCAAAGTCAAAAGGCGCTTGATTAGCTATAATATCATTTTCAGTAATATTAAAAGTACTAGTAAACTCTTCTATAAAATCAATTATTGAAGAAGAGCCTATAACAACTCCCTTAGGTACACCAGTTGATCCACTTGTAAAGTTTATATATACAGGGTCTATATCACATTTTCGTTTTCTTGTTTCCTCAAGACTATCATAGTCAATTGAACCTTTCATTAAAGAAGATATATCAACAATATTTTTATCTTTAAAAATATTTTTAATTCCTTCAATATGTTCAGAATCACTTATAATAATATCGGTTTCTAATGTATTTATAATTTGCTCAATTCTATTGTCAGGAAATTCTGTATTTATTAAACTATAAAAATTACCACTATAAAGAATACCAAAGAAAGCTTCTAAAGTATTAATACCTTTATCCATATAAACAGCTATAGGTTTATTAAACTTATTATATTTAAGTAAATTGGTTGCAATTATCTTTACATCCTTTTGCATATCTTCATAAGTAATGGCTTCATTTTCCAAAATAACTGCTTTTTTATTTTGAAAATTATTAAATGCCTTTTCTAAATAATCTATAATCATATTACACCTCGCCTTTAAATTATATCATAAAAAAAGAATATAGTTTATTATATTCCTTATTTTTCACCTTCAGTTAACATAGTAGTTATAAATATACCATATCCTGATTTCACATTTTCAACAACAACATGAGTAACTGCCCCATATATTTTACCATCTTGAAGTATAGGTGAACCACTCATTCCTTGTATTACTCCACCAGTTTTACTTAAAAGTTCTTCATCAGTTATTTCAAAATAAATGTTCTTTATTTCACTTTTTTTATCAATTTTAGTAATATTTATTTCATATTCTTTAACTTCATTATTATCAAGGACTGTTCTTATAACTGCTTTTCCAGTTTTCATATCCTTTGGATTTCCTACTTCAACTAAAGTTTTATTATATTCTTTATTGTAAGTACCATAAATTCCTTTATTTGTATTTTTTAATATATCACCATATTTATTTTTTTTATTAAGCCTTGCATTTTTAGTTCCAGGATGTCCGTCATAACTTCTATCAACACTTGTAACATTACTTTCAAATATTGTTCCTTCATCAATTTCTACTACATTTTTAGAATTTGATTCAATTATTTCATGACCTAAAGCCCCATATATCTTACTTTCCGGGTCAACATAAGTAAGCGTACCTATTCCACTTATTGAATCTTTTACAAAAAGACCGGTTTTATAAGTCTTATCTGTTTTTAAAAGTGTATATTCTATATCCATATTTTTATTATTTCTTCTTAAAGTTAAGTTTACTTTACCATCATTTTGATATTTATTAATTAAACTTATAAGTGAATCCACATCTCCTACCTTAGCTCCATTAACAGCAGTTATATAGTCACCAACTTTAATGTTTTTCTGTTTTTCTACATTTTCATAGAAACCAACTACTAATACGCCTTTACTAGATATTTCAATTCCAATATTTTCCCCACTTGCATAAATATAATTAGAATATGCAAAAACATTAAAAGGAAGAATACTTAACAATGAAATAAAAATAATTCCTAATTTTTTCATACTACCACCTATGTATATTTTAGGTAAATATCAAAATTTTATACTATATAAAAAGCACATAGACTTCTATGTACTTTATTCATCAATTAATTTTTTTAAACCAGTAATAAAGTTATCTGTATTGCTTACATATTTTTTTACTTTAAATTTTTTCATTTCTTTCATTAAATCATCTAAGTTATTTTCTTCATTAAGTTCTAAAATATATCCTTCATTTTTAAATAAAGTGACTATTTCTTTTTGATGATCATTTATATGTTCTTGATATTTTTCTAATCTAGCACAAGCTATAACTTTTTTACCTTTTTTAAGCGGAGTTAAAATTGAACCTGTTCCTCCATGAGTAATAATAACATCAGCTTCATCTATTAATTTATTCATTTCATCATAATCAATAAATTTAAATATATCCATCTTTTTGCTTTTATAATCGCTTGACCCACCAGCTTGAACAACAATTTTATCATTTATGTGTGACGCCTCTATATAATCTAAAAGTCGATAAAACTTTTGATCTTGAGTTCCAAGTGTAACTAAAATCATTAATAAATACCTCCTATATATATAGCTTTAGGATAATATTCTTTCATACTTTCCCATTGAACAATAAAATAAGTTGCAATTGGATACACTAGTTTACCTGATAAAGTTTTTCCTTTTTGTTTAGCAAAAGATTCAATATAAATTACCTTTTTTCTAAAAATAAATCCTAAATAACATAAAGGGACGCATGTATTTGCTCCAGTAGTCACTATAACATTAGGTCTAAATTTAAAAAATAGAAATACAGAATGAAAAGCATTTAATACATTTACAAAAAAATATTTAATAAAATTCTTTTTGTTGCAATATTTAAAAAATACTACATTGTATTTATCTTTTAAATTTGATGTTACTTCTGATTTTTCAGTTACAAGCAAATAATTATAGTCATTAAATATACTTTTAAGTTCAAGTAATTGAGTTAAATGTCCACCTATACTAGAAACAAATAAAACTTTTTTCTTTTTCATATTATCAATCCTTAAAGTAATTATATCAAAAAAAGTAGATGAATTCATCTACTTTAATATATTACGTAACTTTCTTTTATGTATTAATGTTCCAAAATATTGTAAAATGGTTTTTAGACTTCTTTTTAAAGTTCTAAGATATGGAAATTTAATATGATTATCTTTTAAGATTCTACTCGCGTCTTTAAAATTATTAATATATCCTTTTAAACCATTACTCATACCACCAATACGCATAAGTACCATATATTCATTTAAATAGGTAAAATTCAAATCGGAATTAGTAAGTCTAACTATCATATCATAATCACTTGAAACTTTATACTTCAAATTATAAAAACCTATTTTATCAAATACGCTTCTCTTAATATACATAGTTGGATGTGCTGGACACCAGTCATTTCTTTTTCTTTTTCCACTTATATAATCTCTTATTGGAACTGTTAAAGATGAATCACAGTAAACAACATTACCATATAAAACATCTGTTGTATCACTAAAAGCATCATTTATATGTGAAAAAACATGATTATCAAATAAAACATCATCTGAGTTAATGATACCAACTATATCACCAGTTGATGCCTTTATGCCTTTATTTAAAGCATCATACATTCCATTATCTTTTTCACTTATAATATGCATCTTACCTTTAAATTTGCTTTCATAAGATTTAACAATATCTAAAGTACCATCTGTACTTAAACCATCAACAATTATATATTCAAACACATCATAATCTTGATTTAAAACTGATTTAATTGTATCTTCAATCGTTTTTGAAGAATTATAACAAGTTGTGATAATACTAATCTTTTTCTTCATCTTTTTTTACCTCTTTAAATATAGCTAAATGTTTACTAACCATATTTTCAATTGTATATTTTGAACTTATCTCTAAATTATTAAGACCTTCTTTATAAAGATCTAATGCACTTTTAGAAGAATATTCATTAATTTTTTTATTTAAAGCTTTTATATTCTCACATGTATATAATTGGTTTCTTTTAAATACTTCACGAGCTGATGCTGTTTCTAGTGTAGAAATAACTGGAAGCCCAGTACTCATTGCCTCATTTACTACGAGCCCCCATATATCTTCTCTAGATGGGAAAAAGAAAACATCACTCATTTTATAATATTCAAATACTTTTTCTTTATCGCAAAAATCAATAAAATGAACATTCTTAATATTGTGTTTTTTTAAAAATTCTAAATAATTTGCTTTTTCTTCTCCTCCACCAATTATAATAAATCCATTCTTTTCATTATTACTTATTAAAAGAGAATTTAAAAATAAATCATAGCCTTTTCTTTCAATAAAAGAACCAACACTTACAAATAATCTTTTATAATTATAACCTGCTTCTTTTCTAAGTTTTAACTTTTCTTCCATCTTTATTGGAAGTAATAAAACATCACTTTTCTCTACTGAAGAAAAAGGATAAACATAAATAGAGTTTTTCTTCGCTCCATAATGTTCAAGATATTCATTTGTACATTTACCAGTACTCAAATAATAATCTGCTGTAGAAATAAATTTAGTTTTTATAAACTTTGATAAAAAAGATTCTTTTTTAGGAACAATTCCTCCATCTGCATTAAGAAAAAACTTAATATGTTTATGTCTAAGCAAAATATTTAATATAGCCCCATTTATATTGGCATAAGTTCCAATTATAACAATATCATAATTGTCTTTTAATATTTTATTTAATCTAAATGGAGAAATACCTTTTAGATTTATATAATTAAAATCGAATTCATTTTTTTCAAACCATTCTTTGTTTCGGTATTTTTCATTTCTATCTCCATTAAATATAACCGTTAAATCAACACTTTTGCTTAAAAGATTAAAAAATTTAACACGATATGGTGCAGGTATATTCGTATAATAAAGCACCTTCATACTACCAACTACTTTCTATACTCATCTAACATTTTTTTAGTAAATAATTTATCACTATAGATGGACGTATCAAAATCTTGATATTCATCCATTGTTTCTAAAAGTTTAATTATATTTTTTACATTATTATTTTTTGTTGTTTTTTTAACAATATACATATTTGGATTTATTGCTTGTTCAATACATCCCCCAGTATCATAAGCAATTACTCTAGTACCACTTGCTAACGCTTCAATATTAACTGTTGGATAATTATCTTCATATGTTGGATTTATTAAAGCAAAAGATACACTATATAGACTTGCAAGATCATCTTGATTTTCTGTTCTTCTAATTCCAATAATATTTTTATATTGTTTTAGTTTACTTATTTGTTTATTGTTTAGTCCAACTAATACAATTACATAATCATCGTTAACTAATTTACTCAACATCAAAAAGTCGTCAAGCCCCTTACGTTTTTCCCAAATGCTTGCAACACCTAATAGAACCTTTTTATCTTTTGGGATATTATATTTATCAAAAATGGAATCAGTTAATCTAGGATAAAAAATATTTAAATCTATACCATTGTTAATAGTTTTAACTGGATATTTTTTTAAATACGAAGATAACACAATATTTTGAAGCCAAACAGATGGCGTAATAATGGTTAAATCCTTTACTCCATTAAATAGATTCTTTTTTTCTTGATAATTTTTTCTAGATCTATCAAATAAGAGAGATGTTGGATACATTTTTTTATTTGGACAATCATGACATTCAGTTTTCCACTTTTCACAAGAAACATTAGAAAAATAAGCACAATGCCCTGTCATAGGTAAACAATCATGAAGCGTCCAAAATACACGTCCTTGATACTCATTTTTTAAATAATTAAATAAAACTTTATAATTTATATAATAACCATGAATATTATGTAAATGTATTATATCAGGACTAAGCTTTTTTAATTCACGTACAATCTTTTTAGTTTTAAAATATGATCCATGACCATGTAAATCAAAAACAGTAGTTAAAAATACATGATACCAAAACGAGAAAAAACCGCCTATTTTTTTACAAGGAATATTTGCGTAACCTTTTCTTCTTCCATAAATGCAAAATGCTTCTTCTCCACTTTCAATTAAAGATGATGAAATACTCCCAACAATTTTACCAGTAGATCCATTACAGACTGTATTAATACTTACTACTTTCATACACTTTCCTCATTTCTTCTTTTTATTAAAGTATAAAAATATAATATTAAATATAAAATTAAAAGAATAAACATAAAAATCACATAAGAATACACCGATCCACTTAATTTATAACTTGAAATTAAGAAATAACAAATAAGTGTTGATACTATAGACATAATTACATATATTAAAGTTTGCATTTTATGAACATGTAACAAAACTAGTACTTGAGAATATACATTAGCAAGTGTATAAAATGTTGCTCCTACTAATACAAGTAATAATAAATTTTTATAATTACTTAAGTCCATTCCATATAAAACATTTAAAACTGGAATTCCTAAAATGTATGCGCCAATTATAGCTACCATACCTGCTCCAACAAGTATAATCATCATTTTACTAACAAGCTTATTAAACTCTTTATATTTTTTACTTTTAAGTAAATCATTCAAACTAGTTATAATTGGAACAACGATATAAGCCGAGCATAATCCAATTACAGTTGATGGCATAAATATAATACCAAAAATATTTTGAGCTTCCTCTGTATCAAAATAATCAAGCATATATTTACATATATTTGCAACATACATAGCTAAAAACGAATAAATAAATATTGGCAAAGTTTCTTTTAATATTAATAAAATATTATTAAAACTAGCTTTACCACTTAGATATTCTTTTACATTTTTATAATCATAAAAATAAAAAAATGCTAAATTAAGAATTATTAAACTAACTAAAGCTAGTGTTATACTTTTAGTAAAATAGTCTACTAATGTAAATCCAATTAATCCAATTATTCCTTTTAAAGAAAGTGATATACCTGATTTATAAAGGTATCCTTTATATTGTAACACTCCATAAACGGCATCACTTATAGCTTCTATCATTCTAAATAAACATATAAGCATAATTACACTTAGTTTAAACAAATTATATCCATTTATAATTGAAAATAAGAAAACAATAATTATAGTTAATATACTACTTAATATTCTATAAAGAATAAAATCTTTTGAACTAAATTTATCACTTTTACTTATCTGATATACTCGATTATAAAAAGTAGCAAGTATAAAAAATAAACAAATAAGTGAATACGCATATGTAAATACCCCGGCTTCACTTTTTAAATTAATATGATTAATTACAATCATAAAAAAAAGAGAATTAAATGAATTAATCGATGTTCCAATTAAATTCCAAATAAAATCACGTTTTTTACTTTCCATTTTTTTCACCCTTAATTAAAGAAACTTCTTGAATAAGCATCGTTATTTGTTTTTTTTGATGAAATATTATCATAGTAAGTATTAATGTTATACCTAAAAGTAAAGTAAGCATTATTCCCACAACTAAATTAGACATAGTAATAAATCCAAACATTTTAGCAAAAAATTCTAAAATATATGGAAAAACGGCAATTAAAAATAAAACGAATATTGCAATAAACCAAACAAGTGAGTATTTAATTGGTAATTTATTTTTTCTTAAAAGTCCAAGAATTATTACAAACCAAACTAAAGAAAATATTAAAAGCGCGATTCTTAATTTAAGACTCATTATTTTCCCCTCTTTCTTAAAAGAATTGATAAGGTAACATTTATCATGTAATAAACGTTTTTCCATGATCCTATAGATGATTTCCCAGCAATTCTTTCATTCATGCTTACAGGGACCTCTTTTATCTTCATATCTTTTAAAAGAATGTCTACACTAGATATGGGTTCTGGATATTCAAGTGGATAATGAACTGCAAAGCTATCTAATACTTTTTTATTTACTGCTCTAAATCCACTCGTTGTATCATAAATTTTTTTGCCAGTACGAATGCGGATACAAAAAGATATTACCTTTATTCCTAATCTTCTCATTCCTGAAGATTTAAAATCGCTAGAAGATGAATCAATAAACCTTGATCCAATTGTCATATCAGCTTCTTCTTCTAATATCGGTTTTATAAGATCTTCAACATAATTAATATCATGTTGACCATCACCATCAAATTGTATTGCAATATCATAGTTATTTTCTATTGCATATTTATAACCTGTTTGAACAGCTCCACCTATCCCCAAATTTTGAATTAATTTAACATGATTTATATTGTTTTCAAGTAAAATATTTTCAGTATTATCTTTACTTCCATCATTAATAAATACTACATCTAATTTATTGTTAGCTTTTTTATTATAAGAAACAATATTATTATATACTCTTAAGATATTTGCTTCTTCATTATAAGCAGGTATAATAAGTAATATTTTAGGATTTTTCATATAACGTATCCCCACAATCTATAACTATTATACCAAATTATCCTATAAATGAAACAAATATAGTTAGAATTATACAAACATTTACTAAAATAGAAATAGTATTAATTACTGAATAATCTTTAATTTCTATTTTGTTTTTATTCATAAATATTGGAGCAAGCCACATTATTGGTATAAAGTATCTACCTTGGACTCCATTTATAAACATTGTTCTATTCTTTTGAGCAGCTGCATATAAAGCATACATAATAAGCATAAATATAAGTGTTCCAATTAAACCAGAGTAAACTTTTTCAAACTTTTCAAGTTTAATATTTGAACTTTCTGAAAGATAAGAAAATATAAATATAAATAAATATATTATTGGAAGTATTCCAGCCGGGTTAACTTGTCTTTGATAAAAATAATCTCCAGCAAATATATTTTGAATATATAAAAGCCCTTCATTAAATAACGTATTAATAAGTTTATTAAAATAAATTAAAATAGTTTCAAAGAAATTGTGATTACCAACACTGCTATCTATACTAATTCCACCTATTCTCATCCAAGTAATACTTGATAGAATTCCAATAAATATAAATAATGCACTGAAAAAATATTTTCTTTTATTACTACCATAAATCTCTTTAGGTAATAAAAATAGTAATCCAATAAGTGGAAGATATGTTGTTTTACATACGGAAATAACAATAGTCATTAAAATAAGTTCTATATATCTAGAAGTATTAATCTTTTTCTTTTCTTTTATATATTTAAGAACTGTTGCAATAAATAAGAATGACACTGAATTAATCACCGTATCTGCACTTATTGAAGATGTATAAGCAAGAACTACTGGGCAAAGAAGTAAAATCATCATTGTCTTTTTAGCATATGGAAGTCTTTTTAAACCTATTGCAAATATAAGTGTACATATAAGCATATTAGTAAGTCTTCCCAATAGACCAATAATATATGGACTTAAATTAAATATACTACCTATCTTCATACCAACAACTGCTGGCAAATAATCTAAAAATACATAACTAGCACAATGAATATACATTCGTTTTTTTATACTTCTATTTAAAGGTATATTTATTACTTTAGAAATTTCATTATAAGTTCTATATTCTGGATATTTATCTTTATCATCGAATATAGTTGTTTTTATACTTTCAGGAAGTTTATCAGTCCCTTTTCCTTTACTATTATATTTAGAGATAAATCTACCTTCAGATATTTGATAAGCCCTTATATAATGAAAAGTTTCATCACTTTGAGTAAACATTGGCGGTGTAAAAACATAAAAACTTGATAAAACTACAGCAATAATAAAATACTTTTTATGTAACTCTAATTTTGGATGTTTAAACACATACACAATAATTGATACAGCAATAATAAGTAAACAAATAAGAATAGCAAACCAAACATAATAATTATAATTATGAATCTTTAATTTATTCATATTATTTACTAGTAAACTTGTATAATAAACAACAACAAAAACAATTGATAAAACTAAGTATAAATATTTATTAGTTACTATTTTAACAATTAAATTTTTTAATTTATCAATAATATTCATAGTACTCACTTCCACTTCTAAATCCAAAATCTAAACAACATTAATAATATCATATAACAGAATAAAAAGATATAATAGAATGTCTGAAAAGCGATTGGATTAAACCTTAATGTTTTTTCATATACTTTTTTATTTCCCAAAGGAATAAGTATAAGTGGCAATATTGGAATAAAATATCTTCCTTGTACTCCACTTATTAAATGAACACTTTTTAAATAAGCAGAAAATTCTTGAATACTAAAATTTTCGTAACTTATATTCATTAAATACAATGTCCACTCAAACATTGATAATATTATTAAATAACTGACACTAATGAACGTAATTAATAATATTGTTTTATCAAATTTACAAAGCTTAAATTCGTTTACAATTTTTTTACTATTTTCTATTTTAAAACTAAATAAAGAAATAATTAATAAATTACCAAGTAAAAAAGCATCTATAAACTTATATGTAAAAATATTAAACACACCTAAATTACCAAAGATTGTGTCAACGTAAAAACTAAATTCATTTTTTAAAGTATGGTAAAAAATTTTAAGAGTATCAATTGGATTTAGAATTGTACTAATAAGAACTCTTCCACTTGTCATTTTATTAAAAGTAAAATATCCAAATATAGAAAAAATGAGTACAAAAACTATTAAAGCAGCAATTAATTTACTTTTGTTATTTAAAATATATTTTTTTAAACTTTCTCCATTAATATCTAAATTAAATAATCTAAATTTTATTTTTGATAATGGTAACATAAATATTAGTAAACCTAATAAAACATATGGTAATTTACATATTGCTATTAGAAGCAAATAAAATAGCAATATCATTAAATCTTTCAAAACAATATTATCATCTTTATACTTAAGTTCAAATACACTGGCAATAAACAAAAAACAAGTAGCTGTAAGCATAGTATCATAAGAAATAGAAGACATTTGTTGAAGACATACAGGTAGTAACATAATACACATTAATGTTTCTTTTTTGAATGGCATCTTTTTTAAAGCTTTATTACAAACTAATATATAAAAAATAAGACCACAAATTTCCATTAATGATAAGTAAATATAATAAGGGACATGAAATATCTCACCAATGATTGAACCAATAATTTGAGGAAAGTGCTTAATTGCTGTTATTTTTGGTAATTTAAAACTATTTTTAACATTTACTTTTTTAGAATTATCAAAATAGTCTTTTTGATTTACTATATTATTTTCATTTATTGTTGTATCCATAGAAGCATCAAATTTCCCAAAAACACTTTCATAAGTATCATCTAAATTTCTTTCAGAGTACATTAAATTAATATGATCAATCTCATCAGGTACATTGTGAAATGGTATTAAAAACGACATAGATAATCCTAATATACTGGCATAGATAACAAAAAACTTATTTATATTAAAGAGATTATGACGTATAAAATAATCATCAATATTCTTTCTATTAAGAAAAATAGATAAAAAATAGAAAATAGAAAAAGAGAAAATTAAAATAATCATTGATTTTATTTCGAACCTTTTATACAAAAGAAGAGTTGAAAATAATGCATATAACATAATAATTATTATTGGTTTTATAAACTCTATAATCTTATTATTCATCATAATAACCTCACATATCATCTTTATTTTATCATGTATATGGATAAATAGTAAACATAATAAAAAGCACAACTTAAAATGTGCTTTAACTACTTTTTATCATTAATATTATACCTAATAGAATTAGACCACTACCTATAATTTTATAAAAACTTATTGGTTCTTTAAAAACTACAAAAGCTGTAATCATTAAGAAAACATAAACAAGCGCAACGGTCAACGGTGATATAAATGATAAATCAAACTTATTAAGTAATATAGTATAAAAAATAAAGCTTAGACCATAACAAATAAAACCAACAAAAGTAATCCACGAAATATTTATATTTATAAAAGGAATTGTAAATAAAGCTTTAATATGTGATAATCCCCCATATTTTAATAAAGTTGAACCACTTACAGCGAAAACTACGTATAATACTACCAATAACCAATTCATCTCTTGTTCACCTTATTTACTATATCATTCATTGAAATAATGGTTTTTCTTCCCATTTCTCCAGAAATGTTTTCATCACTTTCTCTAGTTTCTACGGCATCAATAAAGTTTTTTAAAATTGTTTCATGGCCATATAAAAGACCACCAAAACATCTTTTGAAACCGTTTTTGATAAATCCACCCCAATATTGTCTACTTCTTCTTAGATCATTTTTTAATACATCCATTGCATAATGTTCTCCATCTGTTGGAAGACTTATTACAATATCCTTAAATAAATCATAAACAACTATTCTTTTCTCAAAGTTAATTATATAAAGCCATTCACAAACAGGAGAATTAAAATTCAAATACATACTTACTGGAACCTTACCAGCAGTTGCATTAACAGATAAACTTATTGGAGTTGTTACTTTTTTATCTTTCTCATATTGGGCATAAACATCGTCAATTTTTAAATTTCCACCATGTTTATATAACAAATAGATAAAGTGAGCTGCTTCATCATAAAATAATCCTAATGGTAAATCATTGTACCAAGATGGAAGTCTTCTATTTTTATTACTAAATTGAGTTTCAAAAATGGAAACTATTTCTCCGTAAGTCTTTTCTTCAACCATTTTATTTATTTTTTTCATTCCAGTTGTATATTGAAAATTATGTACTACATTAAATATAAGATTATTCTCTTCCGCAATTTTAATTAATTCATCAGCTTCTTTTTTATTCATTGTCATAGGTTTTTCAACTAATGTATCTTTTCCTAATAAAAGAGCCATTTTAGCCCAAGCATGATGAAATTGTGGTGGAGTTCCAATACAAACAGCATCTACATTTTTAAACCATTCACAATTTCTAACAGTTTCAATATCATTTTCTGGGTTATTTACTAGTAAACTATTAGTTATTCCATTTTTTTCACAAGTTCTTCTCAAATTATTTTCGTTATTGCTTATTACACCATATATTTCTACATTTTTTAATTTTTTTAAGGCAGGTATATGTCTTGTATTTGAAATATTACCCGCTCCTATTATACATACTTTAATTGTTTTCATTTATATTCCTCATTTCTTCTATAAGTTTTTTTGCTGTTACTTCCCAAGTAAACTCGCTTAAAATTCTTTTATGTATATTATTTTGTAGTTTTTTCACCTCTTCTGGATTATCCAAAAGATACTTTAATTTTTCTTTTAATGATTCAGCGTTTTCTTCCATTATTAGTCCATATTTTTTGTCATTTATAACTTCTTTTGTACCACCACGATCTGTTGCAATAACAGCACACTTCATTATTCCAGCTTCTAAAATCGAAGTTGGAAGTCCCTCTGGATACATTGATGGATGAACAAATATATCAGTTTGACTGCACAACTTCATAACATCATCATAATTAATCTTTCCTAAAAAATGAATATTTTCATTTGATGAGTACTCTTCTCTTAATTCATTCAAGATTGGCCCATCACCGGCAATAAAAAGTCTCATATTATATTTTTTATCCAATTCGTTAAATACACTTAATAACAAGTGAACTCCCTTTTCTTTTATTATTCTTCCTATGTAACTAATATCGAGTGTTTTTTTATCAACCTTTGAAATAAATAATTTATCTCTATATTCATCATAAACTGCTGAATCTATAGAATTGTATAAAACGCCACTTGCTTCTATTTTAAAATGTTTTAACCACTCGTTGCATTTTTTGGAAACACCATAAAAATGTGGATTATATTTTTTCAACTTATTAGTTAAAAAATGTTCATACTTCTCACCAAAAAAATCAAATAATTTATTATTTACAGTAAAATGACTACTACCATGTTCAATAATTATAAGACTTTTTTTATGTTTGCTTGCAATCTTTGCACCAAGCTGAGTTGTCAAATAAAATCTTGTTTGACAAATATAAAAATCAAACTCCATTGAATTTATCTTATTTATTATTTTTTTATATTCGTTATTTTTCTTTAAAATTGGATATCTATTGCTACAAATTTTAAAAACTGGTAATCTATATAAATCATAGTTTTTACGTTTTTCAAAACTCTTTCCGTCATCATAATTAGATGACACAATTGTAACTTTATATCCTAATTTATTAAGTTGTTCCACAAGTTTTTCGGTATATCTTTCCACACCACCAAGATGGGGAAGCGTAAAACCACTAAATATACATATCCTATTTTTTTTCATTATTATTTTCCTCATCTATTGCAAGTCTTTGAGCAAGTTCAATTATTTTTTGACGATATTCTTCTAATTTTTTACTATTATTAAAATCAATTATAAACAAAACTATAACACACAAAGTCAAAAACAAAGCTGGAGGATACTCAATACCTAAAAGATATGATAACCAATCTAATGATTTAGGAAAGATAGCAAGAATAATCATTGCTATAGCTCCCATTATCCATCCAAATGATGTTTTAATGCTTAATTTGTTTTTTCTAATTGAAGAAAGCATATATATAACTACCAATACAGCTAATATTATAAAATAGATATTTTTCATTTTTTTACCCTCTTTCCCGCATATTTAACAACCATAACTATACAAGTATAAAATTGAGTTGCCATGTATTTTATAGGCTTTATTATTCCTGAATGCATTGAAACTCCACTTTCTCTAATACGCATTTTTACAGGAACTTCTTCTATTTTAAAACCATTTAAAAGCATTTCTATTACTAAATTTGCATCAGGAAATTCAGGATAATTTCCAATGTGAGAATACCTTTTAATAACCTCTTTATTTAAACATTGAAATCCAGATAATGGATCAACAATCTTTTTGCCAGTAAATATTTTTATTAAAATCTCAAACATTTTTGTTCCAATTCTTCTAAATAAAGGACATGGATAACCAAGATCTTTTAAATATCTAGAACCAATAACTATATCAGCATTATTTTTTTTCATTTGGTCATACATTTTCCAAGCTTCAGAAGCAATATGTTGCCCATCAGCATCCATTTGTATAACATAATCATAATCATTAAAGTATGCATATTTAATACCAGTTTGAACTGCCATTGCATATCTCATATTAAACACATTTGTAATACATTTAACTTTGTTTTTTCTAACAATATTTTCTGTATCATCTGTTGAACAATCATTAACAACTAATACATCAGCAGACTTAAAATCTTTCTTAATTTCTTTTATAACTTTTTCAATATTTTCTGCCTCATTATAAGCAGGTATAACAATCAATATTTTATCTTTTTTCATAAACACTTCTCCCAACAAAATTAAATAAAGTAATCTAATATTAATAAAATTGTTCTCAAGTTAATTGCTATTAAACTAAATGAAATAAATAAATAAGATTTTTCTTTTGGAACATCAATTATACATTTTTTAGGCATAAGAGTTAGTAAGAGTAAAATATTTATTGGAATATAATATCTACCTTGAATACCTTCAACATCCAAGCCACCTATCGTTGTCCACAATACATACATAGCTAACTCTATAACAACCATACTAATACAAAATGTTATAAAGAAATTAATCTTTGCCGAATTTTTAATTTTATTTCCATCACTGGCAACAGCAAAAGCAATCAAAACAATATAAAGTAACATATAAATAATTGGTGTACTAATCTCACCCCATAATATTCTACTACCTATTGATTGCATTAAATACGACCCAGATTTAAGAGATATATCATTTATTAATATATATATAAAGTTTAAAGGATTTTTCATAATATATGTGACATTTGAAAATGTATTAGCTGTATTATCAACAGTAATTGAATCTGACTTAAAAAACCACTCGACAATAACAAACAGAAGAATTAAAATACACCCTACAGTAAATACTATCTTTTTCTTTTCCATCTTTTTTAGTTTAGGAAATAAAACTAAAACTAATAACCCCAATGGTAAGTAGCACCATTTTTGAAAAACCGCAAACAATAAACTTATTGTCAATAAAGTAATTTCACCGTAACCTATATTATCATCTTTTCTTGAACTTATTTGCAATACTTTAGAGATAAATAAAAGTGAAAAAATGTTTATTGTTGCATCAATTGAAATAGAAGTTGCTTGTTGTAAAAACATTGGACTTAACATATATACAAGAAAAATCTTTTTCCCATAAGGAGTAATTTTAATAATTAAATAACCAATACATATAAAAGATAAATATTGAAATATTTTAGCTATATAAACTCCCACATATGGAGAAAGATTTAAAATTTTACCAACTGCAATACCACATGAAACAAATAAATATTCCACAGGATTATACATTTCACGATCAAATTCTTTTAAATCTTGATAACTATAGTCTTCCTTAACAAGTTTCATATAATCATGATAGCTTTTATTTCTATCATAATAATTATCTCTCACAATTGTTGGTAATGTGATTTTTTTATTAGAATAATTTAAATTTAATGCTTGATAAGCAGAAGTATAATGATATTGACTATCAGGGACTTCAAAAGGTAAAACATAAATACAGTACATCATTCCAAGCGGAACCGATAAAAGAAGAAATATTTTTTCTATCGTTATTTTTTCGTTTCTTAAACAATTAGCCAAAATCCACATCATAAAATATGAAATACCTAAAAGTAGAATCCTAAAAAGAATACCATACAAATAAACATCAGAATATTTCTTAACTAAAAGTAATAATAATGCAAACACTCCACTAATTACGATATAAGAAATAAGTTTTATTTTTATATTTTTTAAAAGGTTTATTTTCTTTATTTTTGCATAGTAGAAGAATAAACAAAACATGAAAACAGTAGAAATGATTGCTCCCCATTTAAACCAATAATAATCTTTTTTATATCCATTTACAAAAACATAAAGAGATTTACCTTGTACCGACTTATTATTTATTTCAACCTCACTTAAATTTTCTTCATTAATATCATGTAAATATATTGCTAGATTTTTACCCTTTTCTAGTTCTAAAAATTTGACTGAAAATTTATAGATTCCATTAAGATTACGTTTTTCATCAGGTATTTTTAATCTAATATATTTGCCATCGCTTAAAGAAGAATAATTATATGTTTCTGTAGCAACCTCATTATTATTGCTATCCATTAAATTTGCTTTAAACTTAACATTTTTTATAGAATCTCCATATGTTGCTAGCCTAAAAACTATATTATCAGTATTATAAGAATTTAAATCTAAATATTGACTAAACTCATCATTTTTAGAAATGTTTCCATAAACACCCGATATTTTTAATGGTTCATTTGGTTGATTCAACGGAATAATTGAAAATAAAACTGCAGCAAAACAAGAAAAAATAGTAATAATAGCTAGTAATTTGGATTTTTTCTTTGATTTCATAAACTCACCTTTTTCAATTATATCATATATTAATTATTATTGTAGAAAAAAGAATGTTACATTCTTTTATAGATGATTAAAATAAATAATCATTAAAGAATAAACATTCATAAGTATGATTAAATAACTAATAACAGTTATAAAATTATCTTTGTTTTTAAATGATTCTATGCCTTTAAAATTAGTAATAATCATGATTGGTAACAAAAGGGGTATAAAATATCTACCTTGTACACCATCTATAATACTTGCACCTACTGGAGTCCATTGAACATATAAACTTGTAAACATCAAAGCAACAGTTGAAACAATTATAAACGCTTGCATCCATTTATCCCATTTATCTATTTTTTTAGTGTTATCCAAAACAAATACAATTATTATCATAAATAAATACATAAAAATATATAAGTATGATAAGTTAACATCAAAATAACACAATGAAAATCCAATAATATTATAAACATATAAAGTAATGTTATTATATAGACTTTGATAAAATATTTTAATATAGTCAATTGGATGCATCAAAATAAATTTAACTTGATCTATTGAACTAACTCCAACATTAAATTCAATCAAATAAGATGATGATATCTTTAACCAAAATAAATTAATAAAAACCACAATAATCGCCAAAGATATTATATTTATATATTTATCTTTCTTAGATTTAAACTTACTAAAAGGGATTAAAAACAAGATTAAACATATTGGTAAATAAACTATTTTACAAAGTGACATTACAATAGAAGAAATACTTAAAATAATTTTATCTTTCCTATCAACTTTTTCCTTGTCGTGTTTTATATGTAAAACATATGATATTAAAAAGAATGACATTCCTATAGTGAGTGCATCAGCAGATAAAGATGCTGCTTCTTGTAACATCATCGGCATAAAAGAAACAACTAAAATACATATTTTTTTAAAAGGTATTAACTTTATTGCAAAATACATTAACAATATCCAAAACACAAAATTAGTTAATCTACCTAAATAAGCAATATATAATGTTGGTAAATGTAATATTTTCCCTATTGAAATCCCAATGACTTGTGGAATATAACATACAAAAGAATAAAGAGACATATTTGTAAAATTTTTAAAACTTTTTTTATTACTTTTTTTAATTTTTGAATTATCAATCAGATCACCATATGTTGATTTTTTATTTTTAGATTCAAATATTTTTGAAGTATCATCTGATAGTATTCTTCCACCTTTGCCATTTTTTTCATTTTTATCCGAAATTAAGTATCCTTCACTAATCTCGTAAGCTCTTAAAAAATGGTTTCTTTCATCCGGAACTCTTCCCATTGGAATTAAAGACATATATAACAATCCCAAAGGAATGGAAATTAGTAAAAACAATTTTTCTATTGGTTTATTTTTCCTTATAAAAAAGGAAATTAATACAAACATTACAATTTCAAAAAATAATATTAACGCAAATATTATTTTACTATTGTTTGCGGTAAAATCATTCCCACTTGTAAATTGTAGATTTCCTAGAGTAAGAAAATTCAAAATTACAATTATTAATCCCAAAACTATCTGAACATGATTCTGTTTTATGTTTTCAAATAATCTATTAATATATTTATTTTTCATATAAATCAACTATGTCCTTCTCTATTTTATCCCATTCTCTTGATTCAGCAGTCTTACGTCCATTTTTGATTAATTTATCTCTTAGCTTTTTATCTTTTCTAATTAGTTCTATTTTTTCAACCGCTTCATCAATATTGCCTGGTTCATACATTAAACAGTTTTCACCATCAACTAAATATTCAACATTTCCCTCATTTGGTGCAACTACTGATATACCACCAGTGCACATCATTTCAAGAGGTGGATAAGAAAAACTCTCAAGTTTACTTGATTTAATTAAAATATCCGCTGAATTATATATTTTACCAACTTCATCATATGGAACTTTATGTAAAAATTCATCAACATAATACCAACTTTTTGGTTCACCTTGATAAGATAAATATTTAATTTCATATTTTTCCTTATCAAGTTTTTCAACGATTTTAAATGATTCATCAACATTTTTATAATAATCATCAGAATTTCCTTCTACAAGTATTCTAATCTTTCCATCAAAATTTCTTTCTGTAAATGGAAATTGTTCTAATTTTATTCCATTAGGAGCATATTTAACAGTTCTATTATAGTCTTTAATAAGCCAATCTTCACACCATTTTGAAATAGTTAAATAATTTACATTATCCATTGAATAAGTTGAATTTGCACTTTGTTTACCATAATCTCCATACTCCATAAAATTAGTTTCAAAATTTTGTACTAAATACGATATTTTATTAACTTTAGGATATATTTTTATAAAATATATTGTTGACCATAAAGTCGCGACCATTTGATCATAATGGCAATCGAAAGCATTTAATCTTGAACTTACAACATCTATTATTCCATCTTTATTTTCAATGTTATCTTCTACTGTTCCCATAGAAATGATAGAAACATCATATCCATGTTTTCTTAAAATATTTGCATGTTTAATTACAACATTGACCCCACCACTTATATTTGTTGTTGGAAGTACAAAGACAATAGACTTAGGATTTTTAGATTTTATAAAATTAGTTACACCCAATCCTGAATATGTTGATACATAATTTTTCATAACTCTTGCATTTGCATTTTTAGCAATTAAGGTTCTTAAATTCTTATTTTCAATAAGCATACTTAGTTTCTCTGTCCAACAAGATTCACTGTTTTCACAAAGAATACCATCATCACCATCTTTTATAACTTTAAAAGCCCCAACATTTGATGCAATTGTTACAACATTAACTAAAGATGCTTCCATCCATTTATTTTCTGATTTAGCATTATTAAATAAAGATTCTTCTAATGGTGCTAAATTAATATCTAATGAAGCAATTATTTTTGGTAACTTTCTCCAATCACAAAAGTCTTCAACAATAATTCTATCTTCAAATTTTTTTAATTCTTCTGGAACATCTAGAATTCCAACAACCTTTAAATAAACATTTTTATATTTCTCCATGACTTTAACAATAGAAGGTAAAATTAGTTCAAAATCAGGATTATGAGTAATACTTCCACTTAAGTATCCAAGAACTATTTTATCATCATCTTTTACTACTGTTTCTTTTGCTGTAATTGAAAGTTCACACATTCTTTCAGAAGCTACATTTCTATTTACATATACTTCTTTAACAAATTTTTTAAGTTCATTAGCAAGAGCCTCAGTAGTAGTTATTGCATAGTCACATAATTTTAATGTTTCTTGCATTCTATCTACACCATCATAATACTCATCCAACTCTTCCTTAGAAAGAGTATCCAAATATTTAATTGTTTTAGTGTATTCTCTATCAAAAACTAAATCGTCTATATCAAAAATAACAGTTTTATTATTATATTTTGCAAGTTTAATAAATTCTCTTATCTCATCAGTAATTGGACACCTAAAGAACACAAAAGTTCTATAATATTTTTCCATATTTAAACTTATAGCATTATAAAATACTGAATCACTTGATAATCCATTTGAATTTAGTTGTTCCATTTGATGATCAACACGATATCTTGAGGGATGAGGCAAATAACATCCATCTATAAAAAGAACATCTCTAACTACAGGTAAACTTTTCTTGTTTCTTTTAATTTTCTTTCTTGTATATCTTACTGATTTTTCTACAAATTTACTAAAACCTTCATCTTTAATTGTGGTAACTGATTTTTCTAATAAGCTTCCTTTTTTACTCATAAATTAACTCCTTAATGATTATATTTCCCCATTATACCCTTTTTAAAATCCCTGTTTGCAAAAATAATACTTCTTAATTTTCTAAATTTGTCTTTTTCGTAAAATATTATACACCAAATAAGAGCTTTAGTTTTAACTATTTTATTACAAAATTCAGGGTAAAGATTTCCATACTCTTTTTTTATATATCTATAATTTCTTACTTTATAATAAACTCTTAAGTAATTATGATTCAAGCATAACATTTCTTTATTAAAAACCCTTTTATAAAAAATATCACCTAAATTATGATTTAATTCAATATAATTTAATCTAGCAATTTTATATCCATTTTTATTTAGTCTTAAACAATATTCCATATCTACACCATCTATAAAATATTCACTTTTAAATTCTCCTATTTTTTTTAAAATATCCAGATTAACCAAATTTCCAGATGTCATTACATCTAATGGATAATCAACATTTTCTTTAGGCTTTTCTTTATGCATTTTTGTTTTATGCCAAGGAGAAACTATACCAATATTTTCAATTGTTTTATTTTCAATATATTTTTCCAATTCAAGTAAATCATTCCCACTAAAAGAACTATCTTGGTCCATCGTTAAAAGCCAATTATAACCTTCACCAATTGCGTTTCTAACACCTATATTAAGAGCTTCGGCAATTCCTAAATTATCCATATTTGGAAGATACAAAATTTTTTCGCTTTTAGGCGCCTCATTTTTATAATTACTGTTATCAACGATATAAAGTCTATCTAAATATTTTAAATAACTATCAATGTTTTCTTTTGATTTAGAATCAGGATTATACCAAACAACTACTCCTGCAAATTTCATTATACTTCCTCAGCAAAACCTTTAGAAAGTTTTCTAAATATTAAAAGACCAACATAGCAAAAAACGGCACTAGCTACTAATACTATTAATAAAGAATTAATATGTGGCATATTTTGCCAGTAGAAAATATCTTTATATGAATTAATTATAGTAGCCATTGGATTCATTTTAACTAATAATTCTATTTTAGTACCCATAAACATATCAGCAGAATATAAAATTGGTGTTCCATAAAATAACATTTGAATAAAGAAATTAATAATATATTCTAAATCTCTTACATATACATTTATTGCACTCGTAATAAATATTATTCCTAATGTAAGTAAGTATTGAGCTATCATTATAATTGGAAAAAACACAATATATTTGCTAAACCCAATTCCAGAACAAATTAAAAAGATAAACATTACTAAACACGATATCAAATAATTAACTATTCCACTTGTAACAACAGAAATCGGTAATATTTCTCTTGGAAAGTAAACTTTTTTGATAATGCCCCCATTTCCTAAAACAGTAAATGTCCCTTGTGATATACAAGTAGTAAACCAATTCCATGGTAATATTCCTATGATTAAGAATGTTGTATAGTGTTCATAACCAGACCCTCTTAAAAGATAAGGGAAAACTAATGCATATACCAAAGTCATTAAAAGTGGATTCACAAATGACCATAGTATTCCAAGAAACGATCCTTTATACTTTCCTCTAATTTCTTTCTTTACGTTTGATTTAAGAAGTTCTCTATAAGCATATAAATCTTTAAATAATCTCATAACTTACCTCCTATTTGCATTTCTTAAGGTATTCAGCAATTACCTTATCAATTTTTCCATCCATTTGTACTTTTCCATCATTAATCCAAATTCCTCTAGTACAAATATTTTTAATTGCCCCAAGAGAATGGCTTACAATTACGATTGTTTTATCACTTTCTTTTAATTCTTGTAATTTTGCATAACATTTATCTTGAAAATGTTGATCACCTACAGCAAGAATTTCATCAATTAAAAGAATCTCAGCATCAACATTTATTGCTATAGAAAACGCAAGTCTCATATACATTCCCGAAGAATATGTTCTAACTGGATTATCAATAAATTCTTGTAATTCAGAAAATTCAATAATATCATTCATTCTTGCATCAATTTCTTTACGAGTTAAACCAAAAATGGATGCATTAAAATAAATATTTTCTCTTCCCGTGAAATCTTGATGAAAGCCTGCTCCAAGTTCAAGTAATGATGTTAGTTTTCCCTTAGTCGATATCGTACCACTAGTTGGATAAATTATTTTAGTCATTAATTTTAATAATGTTGACTTTCCTGAACCATTAACACCGATTAAAGCAACTGTTTCACCCTTCTTAATTTCTAGATTTATGTTATCCAAAACTGTTCTGGTTTCAGCTTTTTTATGATTCCAAAAAACTAATCTTTCTTTTAATGTTCCTGGTTTATCATAGTATAATTTAAACTTTTTAGTCATATTTTTGACTTCTATTGCATTACCCTTTTTCATTTGTTCACCTCTTAATTGTTCTATAATTATACAATATATTAATGTTTTTTAAAAGTGTGTCTAATTTGCTCTAATACTCTCCATCCACGACTATTTACGATTTTTACATATTTTTCATATAATTCTTTGTATTTAATTTCTAAAATACTAAATTCATCTTTACCCTTTTGTATTAAATATTCATCATAATCTATTATATTTCGAGAATTAGAAAATTCATTATTCACCTCATTCAATAATTTATCTATATTTTTTTCAAATTGAACATTCAGATTTATATTAAGTTCATTAATATTTTGTTTTAATAGAATATCTATTGTTACTTTGTTACCACAATATATTTTATTTTTAATTTGAATACAATCAATAAAATTAATATCATAACATTCTTTTATTTCTGGAAAATCTATGATCATATTTTTGTCACATTCCATTTGCAAAAATATATGCATTTTATTAAAACACTTTATAATTTTAAAGTTAACAATCTGATTAGTTATCTTATCTTCATTAGTTTGAATTTTCAATAATCCACTTTCATCATAATAAAGAATTCTTTTTTTTACAATTGCATTTTCAGTATGTGGTTTAGAAATAAAATATTCATTATTCCATATAGAAATATCCAACAACTTATATTTAAGCTTAGATTTCTCTGCAGCATATTGAAACGACAATTGATCTCTATGTGAATAATTTATAATCATCGAAAACCAGGAATTCATACATTTTTGTACATTTTTATTTTTAAAATCTCTAAAGAGCACAGTTGATTCAATTAAACCATACTCATCAATAAAATTTTCTTTTGAATAAAATTTATTCAATTTAACAGCTTTTTCAGCATTTTCTTTATTGCATAGTAAGCAAGCAATAATTTCATCTCTTATTGAAGTTCTACAGTAATGTTTAAATCCAACTAAATCATTTTTTGATAAATCAACATATTTATCTATAAACTTCTTTATTGAAGTAGTAAACTCTATACTTCCATCAATCCAAACAACAACATCATATTTTTTTAACTCATCAGTTCCGATTATTTTTATTTTTCTCGCAAGTTTTATATTTGACAAAGAATCATCTGTTATAAATTTAACACTCCACGTCTTAGATTTTATTTTTTTATTATTTGTATAACAAATATAGTCAATTCCCTTTTCAATATTTTTTATTTCATTTAAATCATCATAATCACCTGTAATACAAGTATATACACAAATTTTATTCATGGTTTCTCCTATATATGGCATAAGAATTCAAGGTCATTCGAAACACAAATATATACACTTGTAACACCCCAATATTGATACCCACTATGAAAATCAATCTTGTTTTCTCTTAATTTTTCTTCTAAAAGCTCAATCGTATGGATTTCGCCAATTCTCTCACAATCATCTATCAATATAATAAATTGTTTTTCTAAACATCCAGGGATTATATCAAGTATATCCATTCTGGAATACTCTTGACCATAACCAACTGGGCCATCAATTGATATTAAATCAAATTTTTTACCTTGAAATTCTTTCTTAAAATTTTTATAGGCGTTTAATTTATACCCATTAAATTCTTTTTTATAGTTTTGAAGCAAATGAATATTTTGTATATCCGAAAGTTCAGTATTTGCTTTAAAAAAATCAATCCAATTTTTATCATGTTCAACAACATCGTGCTTTATACCATCTTTTTCAAAATATTTAACATATTCAGTTATAATTTTTGTTGATTGCCCCAAACCTGTTTCAAGGATTTTTTTAGGTTTAATTTCATCTAAAATTCTATATAAAATATAGGCATATGGATAACCAATTGCACCACTAGATAAAGATAATGGAATATCAAACCATTTGGAATTTTTTATAGTATCATGAAAAATGGTAGCAAATAAATTTTCATTGCTGATTCTTAAGTTTTTCTCATTTTGTCTTTCTATTTCTTTGAGTATTCTATTTTGTTCTTCTATTTTTTTATTCAATTCATAAACAGAAGCATTAACTTCTTCTACACGCATTATATTGCGATACATTTTATAAAACTTAGTTTTTTTTATCTTCATTTTTATCACCTTAATAAAATTTTACCATAAATATTATAATTATTCATTAAAAAATCTTGATATTAATCAAGATTAATTAAAATATTATTATTTTGATAAAATTTTGATTGATAAGAAATAATTCCATCATACGCAAATCTATAAGCAAAAAAAATTTTAAAACTTTTTCATTTGCATTTTTATAATTTTTTTTATCTCATTGCAATTTTTATCATCAACCATCCAATCAAATGCTTGTTTATCAGCTTTCAATTCATAATCAGCTTTATCATTTTTATCAAATGATATTAAAGAACCTCTTTTAGCCCTTGAGTAATCGCTTTTTAAATGATCAAGTTCATGAAATAAAGCAAAATAAATATCAGTTATTCTATTGTGTTTTCTCGTTAAATAAATTGCTGGCTTATCATTTAATACTTTAAAAGCACCTCTAATTTTAGAACCCGATAAATCATCTTCTATTACTAAGAAAACACCATCTTTTATTAAATTTTTCTACAAAAAGTAATCATTTTCAATTAATTAAATCTAAAATTTCTGCTTGTTTCTCCATACAATTCACCTCTTCAATAATTACACTACCCTTTTATAAGTGTGAAACTTTTATTAAAAAAACAGGCAAAAAAGTTTCACACCAAAAAAAGTAAGCAAACTTTTAATTTGCTTATTTTAATCTTTTTGTATATGTAAATATTTCTTCTCTATCTTTTAAAGGAAGTCTAACTTGATCTTTTTCAGATAAAAGAATATCATCTTCTGTTAAACCATATGATTTAAACATATCACTCCAAGGAATATCTAATTCTTCATCATTCCAAAGAATACCATCTTCCATTTTTGGAGCATAATCATTATCAATAATATATTGAAATAACGTATTATCTTCAAGGCTTATAAAACCATGAGCAAATCCACGTGGAACATATAATTGTCTTCCACTTTCAGGAATTTCTTTATTATATGGCATTAAAAGCACATCTGTAGACATTCCATAAGTTGGAGAACCTACTCTCATATCTACTACTACATCAATTGCTTTACCTGCAAGAACTTCAACAATTTTTGCTTGAGCAAATGGATTCTTTTGAAAATGTAATCCTCTAAGAACACCTTTAGAACTCAAGCTTCTATTTGTTTGAACAACTTTTTCAAAGCCTAATTGTTCCATATTATTAGCAATAAAGTATGGACTAAAATACCCTCTATTATCGCCAAATACTGCAGGTTCAATTATATAACAATCTTGTAAATTTGTTGGTATTGCTCTACTACCATTACTAAATACTATCTCTTCCATCTTTTACTATTCTCCTTAAGCACAAGTTTCATTTCTTCATCATTTTTAAGTTCACTCATGTATCTTTCTAACGCATCACTTGCATTTTCCATAATACCAACATCATTTATAAGTTTACTTTTATCTAAAGTTGTATTTAAAGGTCTTACAGCTATAGTTTTATATTCAAATGTTTTTACTCTATTAACTGGTATATCTATACCATTCATCTCAAAAATCATTTTAGCAAAATCATACCAAGACATATCTCCTGTATTACTAGCATGATATATACCTCTATCAAAACTTTCACTTAATAAAACTAATTTTTTAGCTAAGTCAACTGTATATGTTGGAGCACCAAATTGATCACACACCACATTGAGTTCATCTTTTGTATTTGCAAGTTTAAGCATTGTTTTAACAAAATTCTTTCCATTAATACCAAACACCCATTGAGTACGAACTACCATACCTTTTTCATATGCAAGTACACTTTCTTCTCCTAATAGTTTTGTTTTACCATACCAATTAACTGGATTAACCTTATCATCAACTTTATAAGGTTCACTTTTTTCACCATCAAAAACATAATCAGTTGAAACATATATCACTTTTGCATTAACTTTTCTTGCAGCATTAACAATAGCATCGGTACCTACTTTGTTAACTAAAAAGCATTTATCTGCTTCTTCTATGCTTTTATCAGCATTATCAACTGCCGTGTATGCAGCAGCATGAATAATTACATCAGGTTTAAAACCTTCAATTACTTCATGAATACGTTTTTCATCAAGTAAATTCATTTCTTTACTGCTTGGAGCAAGTAAAGAATTTTTCCCATCGTCTAATATCTTAAATAAATCACGGCCTAGTTGACCATTAACACCGGTAATCAAATACTTCATTTAACCTCTACCCTCCAAAATTATTATAAAAAAAAGGAAGATATTAGTCAATATCAACCTTATCTAAATCATCAATAATAGATGCTTGTTCTTCAATTAAACCTCTAATTCTTCTTTTGTATGTAACAATATTTCTTCTAAGTCTAGCAGCATCTGCTTCTAAACTTTCAGCTTTCATAAGTGCATCATTAATAATTCTATTTGCGTTCTTCTTAGCTTCAGTTATAATCAAATCTGATTCTGCTAAAGTATTATTTTTATATTTACTTGCTGCTTCTTCAGCCATAACAACTGCACGATTTAAAGTAGCATCCATATTTTTATAATGTTCAAGTTCTTTTTCAAGTCGATCGATTTCTAAGTCTTTATTTTTCATCTTGGTAATCATATCATCTACTCTTGATATAACATCATCTACAAATGCATTTACTTGATGAACATTATAACCGTTAATACTCCTATCAAATTTTTTCATTACATCACCTTATTTAATTACTAAAAATCCATTTCATCTTCTATTTTCGATTTACTTTTTTTATCTTCTTCATCACTTATTCTTCCATCAACAGTAACGTTTTTAGGAGTACATAAGTAAATACCATTACCTAATTTTTGCAAATCTCCACCAATAGCATACAATGTACCACTTAAAAAATCAATAATTCTTCTTGCTTGATCAGCAGTAACTCTTTTTAAATTAACTACAACTGAATTTCTTCTTTTTAAATGATCTGCGATTTGTTGAGATTCAGAGTATGCTCTAGGTTCAACTAAAATCATTTTATTTCCATTATCTTTAGCTTCAGTTTCATAAGTTTCTTCTTCTTCACCATCAAAACCATTATCTTTTGGAAATAAAGCCTTTTTAATTGATTCAAATGCCATAATGCCACCTCCGTATATTAACTATATATATAATAACACATTTAAACATTTATAGTAAATAAAAAATTACTAAATTATTTTTTTATTTCTAGTTTTGGAGTATGCTCTACTGAAAGATCATTATAATCAATTATCTCTTTTTCTTTATCACTAAATAGATAATTATAAATTTCCTCTGGTATGGATTCAACACCACCAAGATTACTTACTTTTTTTAAAACTATTGGGCAAAAATCTAGTTGTTGAAAATAGTTTACTAAATTGCTGCTAACGTGTAATTTATCTTTTAAAGGTATATTACGTTGTTCTAAAGAACCAATTTTTGTATTTAAATCAAACCCTTTTCTAAATTTAAAAACTGTTCCATCAAAATCAACATAATCAGTAAAAGTTTGTGAAAACGTTTCATCAACAAATTCAAATTGCATCTTATTTACATTTTGATGACCTAATAAGCCTAAAATTAAAGTATACAAACAAGAATCAACATTATCAAAACCAGACACTAATAAAGAAGATACTAGGATTTCAGTATTAATTCGTTTCATCTTATAAACTCCCCATTCAACAAAATTATAACACTAGATATATACAGCAGCAATTCAAAGTGCAAATTTTGCACTTTGAATAAAAAATGTAGGAATTATCCTACATTAATTAAAATTTAATTCTATCTAATACATAGTTCTTTACTTCATCAATATTTAAAGTAATTTGTTCCATTGTATCTCTGTTTCTTAAAGTAACAAGATTATTATTAATTGTTTCATCATCAACTGTTAAACACCAAGGAGTTCCGATAGCATCTGCTCTTCTATAACGTTTTCCAATGTTGGCAGTTTCATCATAAGAAGTTTCAAAATATTTACTCAATTCTTGATATATTTCAATTGCTTTTTCAGCATGATTCTTTTTAATTAAAGGTAAAACGTTTACTTTATAAGGAGCAAGGAAAGGTTTTACTTTAAATACTTCTCTAGTATCTCCATTTTCTAGAGTTTCAATCTTATAACATTCGTTTAATATAGCTAAGAATAATCTATCCACACCTACACTTGGCTCAATTACAAAAGGAGTATATTTTTCATTAGTTTCAGGATCCATATATCTTAAATCACATTTGGCATGTTCCATATGTACAGATAAATCATAATCAGTTCTATCTGCTATTCCCCAAAGTTCTCCCCATCCAATTGGATATTTATATTCTATATCAGTTGTCGCTTTACTATAAAATGAAAGTTCTTCTTTTGAGTGATCTCTATATCTTAAATTTTCTCCATCAAGACCAAGTTCACCTAAAAAGTCTAAACAATATTTTTTCCAGAAAGCAAACCATTCAAGATCAGTTTCAGGTTTACAGAAGAATTCAAGTTCCATTTGTTCAAACTCTCTAACTCTAAAAATAAAGTTTCCTGGAGTTATTTCATTTCTAAAACTTTTACCTATTTGACCAATTCCAAAAGGTACTTTAGCACGCATACTTCTTTGTACATTTAAGAAGTTTACGAATATTCCTTGAGCTGTTTCACCTCTTAAATATACTTTGCTTTTAGCATCTTCTGTAACACCTATATGAGTTTCAAATAAAAGATTAAACTTTCTAATAGGAGTAAAATCACTTGAACCGCATTTTGGACATGGTACATGATTTTCTTTAATGAAGCTTTCTAATTTTTCATTATCCCATCCATCACCAGTTTCTGCACCTTTAGTAAATTCTTCTATTAATTTATCTGCTCTTTCACGACTCTTACATTTTTTACAATCAATTAAAGGATCTGCAAAAGAAGCTACATGCCCACTTGCAACCCAAACTTCAGGATTCATAAGTATAGCAGAATCAAGACCATAATTTCTATAATCTACATGATTATTTTCTTGAATGAATTTTTTCCACCATGCATTTTTTATATTATTTTTAAGTTCTCTTCCTAAAGGACCGTAATCCCATGAATTTGCAAGACCTCCATAAATCTCACTTCCTTGAAATATAAATCCATATTGTTTTGAAAAGTTAACTAATTCATCCATTGTTTTTGCCATTTTAATTCCTTCTTTCTAAATATTCTTTTAATTTTTCAACTGCTTTTTCTCTATTTGCAACAATATCCGTCAGCTTATCATATGGGAAGCCATAAGAATAGTCTCCTTTCAGTTGTCCTATGTTTCCATTCATTTTGTAATTAACAAAAAATTCCAGCAAAGCATCTTTCCGATTATATTGAGTTACCAAATCCGACAATATACCAAACTTTTCTCTACTTACATCAAATAAAATTGCAAGTGCCATCATCCACAGCATATCAATATAGCTGGAATTACCATTCCAATACAATGGCATATCATTTAATAACTGCATAAA